>MTLE01000074.1_pt1 | contig 130531 bp, 114 predicted proteins | sample 1982461 | NCBI WGS metagenome assembly MTLE01 (sample SAMN05712605, study PRJNA340218) | biofilm metagenome | isolation source: sample SPL anode biofilm adapted to -200 mV | place: USA | collected 2012-02-03
GAGCTACATCTACCTGCTGGGGATGCTGGCGGGGGTCGGCGCCAGCGCCGAAGCCGGCGCCGCCCGCCTGTTGCTGGTTCCGGCGACGCTGATCCAGGTGGGGGCGTTCCGGGTGCTCATGCCCCGCTGGGTCCGGCTCCGCAGGCTCGGCCGGGTGGCAGAGTTGCAGAAGCAGGTCAGGCGCACCGCGCTTGCGGCCTCAACGGCGATCGTCGCCTATGCATTCCTGATCTGCGCCGTGCGGGATTCCGCCCTGGCGGCACTGTATCCCGCCGCCTACGGCAATATCGGGTTCCTTGTCGTTCTCTGGGGGGGGCTCTGCGCGCTGCAGGCTGCGCGGAGTTCTTATTCCGCGGGACTGCAGGTGATGGAGCGCTTCCGTTTAATCACCCTGGCCAACACGGCCAGCGCCGCGGTTGTTGTTCTCCTGGGTGTTTTCCTGGCGCGGAGCTTCGGGGCTGCCGGCGGGATCATGGCCCAGATCGCGGGGGAGCTGACGTTGACGCTGCTGCTGGGGAGAGGCGTGAATAATGTCAACTGAGCCGGAACGGCTGAGTATCTGCGTCGTGACCTTCCGCCGGCCAGCCTCCCTGTCCAGACTGCTGGAGAGCCTGGAGAGGCTTGTCGTTCCCGTGAGGGTGGAGGCCGCTGTCGTCGTCGTGGATAACGATCGGGAGTGCACCGCCCGTGAAACCGTCATGCGCCACTCCAGACGGAGCCGGTTCCCCATCATCTATGGGGTGGAACCGCGGCAGAACATCTCCCTGGCCCGCAACCGCTGCGTCGCCCTGGCCTCCGGCGCCTACCTGGCCTTCGTGGATGACGACGAGGAGGTTTCGCCCCCCTGGCTCGGCGCCCTGCTGGCTGCGGCGGAGCAGTACAAGGCCGATGCGGTGTTCGGGCCGGTCATCTATCGGCTCCCCTCCGACGCGCCCGCCTGGGTTCGTGAGGGTGACTTCTACCGCCGCCGCCGCTGTCCCACCGGGACCAGTCTGCCGGCGGGGGGGACCGGGAACGTGCTCATCCGCGCCGCGCTTCTGAGGCACGCAGCCGGACCGTTCGATCCCGCCTTCGGCCTGGCCGGAGGCGAGGATTTCGAGTTCTTCACCCGCCTGGGGGAGAAGGGGGCTACCTACTGCTGGTGCGACGAGGCCGAGGCCTGGGAACATGTGGGCGCTGATCGGCTGACAATCCGCTACCTGCTGGGGAGGTCGCTGCGGGGGGGGCAGCAGTTCGCCGTGGTGCGCCTTCCCCGGATGGGCCGTGCAAGGCACTGTGGCTGGTTCGGCTACCGCATCTTACTGGCGCTTTTTGCCTGCCTGGCCACCATTCTAGCCCTCCCCCTGGGTAAAAAACACTGGGTCTGGTGGTTGCGGAAGGCTCTGTCCAACGCCGGACAACTCACGGCCCTGACAAGGTACAGATATGAACAGTATGACCAGCGCGCAAGCCTATTCCGCAAATATGGCGAGTCGTGAGGAGTTGGGCGGGTGGCGGGAAACGGTCTCCCTCGTCCCCCTCATGCTGCTCCTCTTTGCCACGGTTTTTTCTCCTCACAAGCCTCTCAACAGCGGTAATTTCCTCGCCGTTTCCACGGCAGAATGGTACCGGACCTACCTGTTCGGGGGGGTCTACCTGCTGGCCGGGGTTGTTGTCCTTGCCCAGCCGGCCAGGGCAATGGGGCAGGCCGCCAGGCACGGGCTGTATCTGGTTTTTCTGCTTTACGTGGTCTGGAGCGCCAACTGGTCCGCCCATCCAGGCAAGGTGCTGGTGATGTGGGGGCATTTCGTCGGGGCCTACCTGGCCTGCCTGGCGGCCGTACTCTCTCCCGCCCCGCGATGGAAGAGCCTGCTCCGTGCGTTCGCCGCGTTTGCCACCCTGTCCGTCGCCGCCACCGTCCTGATCGTCGCCGTCAACCCGGCGCGGGGAATCATGGACGTGGGGGGAAAAATGCGCTGGATAGGTTTTACCAATTCAGCCAATACGCTGGGTGTCCTGATGCTGGTGGCGATCTGGAGTTGTTGGGCCGCCCTGTACGAGTTCCGGTCGCGCTGGTGGCGGGCAGCGATTCTTCTCATGATGCCGCTGATCGCCTTCTGTCTGTACAAGTCGGACAGCATGACCTCGCTCCTCCTGGCGCTTCTGATCTCCCTTCTGTTCCCGGTGCTCATGCGTATCGGACGAATGGCTCCGCTGTGGGTACTGGCCGTCCTTGTGGCCTGCGGAGTCGTGACGGCTTCTGGGCTGCTTGTGCTCTACGTCTGCGCCCCGGAACTGTTCACTCCGGCCACGGTGCTGGACAACCTGAACTACATCGGTCGCAGCGCGACCTTCACCGGCCGCACCTCTCTCTGGGAGACCGCCTTCCGAGCCATTTCCGACCGGCCGTTCGTCGGGTGGAGTTTCGACGCCCTCTTTTCGATGAGCGACCGGTACGCCGTTCGGGCCTCCCATCTGCACAACGGGTATCTGGAACTGCTGGTGAGCGGCGGCCTTCTGGGAGGCGCCTTCGTTGCGGCGATGATCGCGCAGATCCTGGCGCGTTTGCTGCCGGTGCTGCGGAGCAATTCCTGGGAGGGTGTGTCGCTGGGGATCCTGCTGCTGCTCCTGCTGCTCCACAACCTGGCAGAACCGTCGCTGGCCAAGGTTCCGACGCTGTTGTGGGTGGTTTTCACCCTCCTCTTCACGTTTCTGGCCATGCCCCGCGGTTCCGCCCGGCAGGAACGGGCCGCCGTGGGGGGGGGGGAAGGGTGAGAGTCCCCGACGGGACTCCTGGGGAGGTAGTGAGCGACTCCCGGTCCGTGGGGAGTCCGTTGCTTTTCGCCACCTTGCTCCGGGAGCGGGGCGAAACCGGCGTCCAGGCCCACATGGGCGCCTTCCGCCGCTACCTGGAAGGGGAAGGGAGGAGCGCCCCGGTCCTGACCCCTTTCCAGGCCAACCCGCTCCTGCTCTACCCGCTCCTGGCGCTCCGCCGCTTCATCGAGCCGCTGAACGGCCCCCTGGCCGTACTCTGGTACCGTGCCTGGCATTCCCGCCTGCTCGGGACGGTGCTCTCCCGCCATCTGGCCCCCGGCCGTTCCTGCGTCGTCTACGCCCAGTGTCCCCTCTCGGCGTGGGCGGCTCTGCGGGCCAGGAAGAATGGTTGCCAGCGGGTGGTTCTTGTGGTGCATTTCAATCGCTCCCAGGCCATCGAGTGGGCGGAAAAGGGGATGATCCGGCGACAGGGCGCCGTCTACTACGCCATCCGAAAGATGGAACGGGAGGTGCTGCCCCGCCTGGATGGCGTCGTCTACGTATCCAACTTCATGAAGAGACGTCTGGAACGGGACATTCCCGGGCTCGCTTCTCGCCTCTCTGCCGTGATTCCCAATTTCTGCGACCCTCCCGCACGGAACCGCCATGAACCGGTCGGAGACCTGGTTTCGGTGGGAACCCTGGAACCGCGCAAGAACCAGCTCTATCTGCTGCGGGTTCTGGCCCGCGCCGGGGAGTTGGGCCACCCCTATACGCTGGCCCTGGCCGGGGATGGTCCTGACCGGGAAAAACTTGAGAGGGAGTCCCGTTCCCTGGGGGTGGAAGGGCGGGTAACCTTCCTCGGTTACCGGGAGCATGCCGCGGAACTGCTGTCGGGCTATCGCATGTACGTTCACGGGGCGTTGCGGGAGAACCTCCCCCTGGCCATCATCGAGGCGCTCTCCCGCGGGCTGCCGGTGGCCGCCGTTCCCGTGGGCGGCATCCCGGAGATCTTCACGGAGGGGGTTGAGGGGGTTTTTCTGCCTCTGCGCGATCCCGATGAGGGGGCGCGGCGCTTGATCGAGGTGCTGGAGGCACGGGAGACCTACGACCGCATGTCCCGCGCGGCGCGGGAACGATTCGCGCTCCAGTTTGATACGAACGTGGTAGCCGCCCGGCTGGCGTCCTTTGTGGCCCGTTGCGCCGGTGCAACGGATAACGGATGAGCCCATTCGGCGCCAAGATCCGAAATCGTTGTGACGCTCCCCGTTCCGTAGTGATCATGCAGCGGGTCGTTTCCCATTACCGGGTCCCGTTTTTCGAGAGACTCGAGCGGCGTCTGGCACTGTCGGGAATCCGCCTGACCGTCCTGTTCGGCCAGGAACAGCCGGAAATCCGTTCCACTGCGGTGATCCCCGACGCTCCATGGGCGCGGCGGATTACCAACCGCTACCTTTCACTGGCGGGGCGGGAAATCATCTGGCAGCCCTGTCTCTCCTCAGCTTTGGAAGCCGACCTGGTAATCGTGGAGCAGGCGGGGCGGTTGCTGGTGAATTACCCGTTGCAACTGCTCAGCAGCCTGAGGCGGTTCCGGCTCGCCTTCTGGGGGCATGGCAGGAACTGGCAGGCCGGAGATGGTTATGGCCTGGCAGAGACAATCAAAAGCGGACTGTCCCACAGGGTGGACTGGTGGTTCGCCTACACGGAGAATACCGCCCGGCTGCTCCGCCAGCGCGGTTTCGATGAAGAGCGCATCACCGTGGTGCGGAACACAGTCGATACCGAGGAACTGCGGAGAGGGGTGGAGGAGGTGAGCGGGGAAGAGCTGCGTTCCCGCCGCGAGGATCTCTCCATCAGCGGCGACAACATCGTGTTGTATTGCGGCGGTATGTATCCCGGCAAACGGCTCGATTTTCTCCTGGAAGCCTGCCGGAAGATCCATGAATCGTTGCCCGATTTCACGATCATCTTCATCGGGGCGGGCTCGGAACAGCGGCTGGTCGAGGAGGCGGCGCGGCGCTGTTCCTGGATTCACTATCTGGGTCGGCTGGTGGGGGATGAGCGGGCGGTGTACTTCCGAATGGCAAAGGCGCTGCTCGTGCCCGGCCTCGTGGGCCTCTCCATCATCGACAGTTTCGCCGCGGGTATTCCCCTGGTTACGACCGATATCCCGGGTCACGGTCCTGAGATAGCATACCTGCGGCCGGGGGACAACGGGATCATGACGTCCCACCATGTATCTGAATACGCCCGTTCGGTTCAGGAACTGCTCCTCTCGCCCGAACGGCTGCGGTCTCTGTCGGCTGCATGCAGAGCCGTTGCTTCCGAGTACAGCCTTGATGCCATGGTGGAACGTTTTGCCGGGGGGGTCCACCGGTGTCTCAGCCGCTGAGTTGAGCGGTGCAGATGGATCGCGGGTTGCCCCGAGGTGAAATTGTCCCGCCTCCTCTTGTGGCCTGTTTCAAGTTACATTTACTTTGCCTAGTTGTAACAATAACTTAACTTGTGACTTCCTTCTCCTGACGCCATAATCCCCTCCTGTCGACCATGCATTCAGTGGGCGGCTCCACCCTATTCCACCTGATCAATTACGAACCATCGACAACCCGGATGAATTCTACTCCCATGGAGACGGACAGGAACATTCCGTCCGCCCGTCCGCCTCGCGCGCCTTCCTGCCGCGACGCGAATCGTCATGTCACATGTCCCGTCCCGGCGACGGCAACGGTCAAGCAGGTTTGATGAAGATTCTCCTGGCCCACAACTTCTACCGCTCTACGGCCCCCAGCGGCGAGGATTCCGCCTACGGCGACGAGAAACGGCTCCTGGAACGGCACTTCCGGGTTGTTACCTTTGAACGCCATAACGACCAGATCGACGATTCATCCCTGGCCAGGCGCGTCTCCCTGGCCCTGAACGGCGCCTGGTCCCGCCGCACCTACGCGGAACTGTCCGCCCTGATCGAGCGGGAGCGCCCCGACCTGGCCCATTTCCACAACACTTTCCCGCTCATTACCCCCAGCGCCTACGCCGCCTGCCGAGACGCAGGGGTGCCGGTGGTGCAGACGCTCCACAACTTCCGCCAGCTCTGTCCCCAGGCCATGCTGCTGCGGGACGGCGCTCCCTGTGAACTCTGTCTGGATGGGTCGGGCCTGCACGCGCTGCGTCACCGCTGCTACCGCAACTCCTACTCCGCCACACTGGCCCAGCTCTGGACCCGCCTGTATAACCGACGGGCCGGCAGCTACCGGTGTCTGGTGAACCGCTACATCGCCCTGACCCGCTTCGCCGCCGAGAAATTCGTCAGGGCCGGGTATGGTCGGCGGATGCTTGCGGTGCTTTCCAATACCCTTAACGACTCCCCCCCGGCAGGGGCCGGGGAGGGGGGGTATGCCCTGTATGTCGGCCGGCTCTCTCCGGAGAAGGGGGTGAGGACCCTGCTGGCGGCCTGGCGCCGGCTCCGGATTCCGTTGCGCATTGCCGGCGAAGGGCCTCTGCGCGCCGAGATGGAGGAGGAGGCCCGCGCTGCCGGCCTCGGGGTGACTTTCCTGGGACATCTCAGGAGGGATGAGGTGCTGGGACAAATCAGGGGTGCGCTGCTGCAGGTGGTGCCGTCGGAGTGCTACGAGGGGTTCCCCATGGTACTGCTGGAGGCCATGGCCTGCGCTACTCCGGTCGTTGCCTCGCGCATCGGCAGTCTGGACGAGATCGTGGTGGAGGGTGTCACCGGGGTGAAGTTTCCGGCGGCGTCCGCCGCCGGGTTGGCCAGGGCGGTGACCGGGTTGCTGGAGGATCGGAAGCGGCTCGCCGCCCTGCGTGCCCGGGCCAGGATGATGTATGAACGGGAGTACTCGCGGGAAGAACACGTGGCGCGATTGAGGAGTCTGTACGCCGCCGTCCTGCGGGAGAACGGGAGAGGTGCACCTCTTTGAGCGTGATCAGACTGCTGGGGTACGACATCAGCAACGCAGGGTGTGAAAGCGACGTGGAGAGGACGCTGCAGTGGATCGATATGGGTGAGGCTCCGCGCGTGGTGGCCTGCGCCAATCCCCACTCCTTGGTGGTTGCCGGACGCGACCCGCTTTTCGGCGAGGCGCTGGAGCGGGCGGACCTGCTCCTGCCGGACGGCGTGGGGGTCATCGTGGCCGCCCGCCTGCTGGGGCTCCCGCTGGCCGGACGAGTGGTGGGGTACGATTTCTTCCTTAACCTGACCGGGCACGTGGCTGCTCGGGGCGGGGCGCGCTATTTCTTCCTGGGAGCCGCCGACGCCACCCTGGAGCGGATAGTCCGGCGTCTCCGGGAGGAGTTTCCCGCAGTTTCGGTCTGCGGTTGCCATGCCCCCCCCTTCGGCGACGAGTTCAGCCGGGAGGAGAACGACCTGATCGTTGATCTGATCAACCGGGCAGCTCCCGACGTGCTCTGGGTCGGCATGACCGCGCCGCGCCAGGAGAAGTGGATCCAGAAGCACCGCCACCGCCTGCGGGTTCCCTGTGTGGCAGCCATCGGGGCGGTGTTCGACTTCTACTCCGGAAACAAGCTGCGTTCTCCCCCCCTCTGGCAGCGCCTGGGGCTGGAGTGGCTGCACCGCCTGGTTCGCGAACCGTTCAGGCTGTGGGAGCGGAGCGTGGTGTCGGCGCCGCTCTTTCTGGCAATGGTCGTCAGGGAACGCCTGCTCCGGAATCTCTCCCCGGCATCGAGACGCTCCCGGCGTCTGCCGTGACGCAATCGGAATGCTCCGTCCTCTCATGGAGAGTTCAGAAAACATTCATGCGGCTGCCGTACCGCTGTAACAATCGTCTGCTACTGTCGACCCGCCCTGTCCGGAGTGTCCGCGAGCGGGATTTCCAGTAGAGCTACGCCACAACTAACTCAAGGAATGCCAGATGAACAGCGCCGAATCGACCATGGAAACCTGCGGTAACGGCAGGAAAAGCTCCTTCCCGCTGCCCCCCATCATCTACACGGTGATCTGCGCTCTTTTCTTTGTCCCCCTCTATTACCCCGCATACCAGGTAATGTTCGCCTTCTGGCAGGGGGAGGATTACAACTACTGTTTCCTGGTGCCCCTCGTCTCCCTGTATATCCTGTGGGAGAAACGGGACAGGCTCCGGGCGATTCCGACCAGACCCTCGCTGCTCGGGCCCGCCTGCCTTCTTCTGGGGGTGGTTCTCTACTGGCTGGGAGAACTTGGGGGGGAGTTTTATACCCTCTACATCTCTTCCTGGCTTGTCTTCACGGGACTGTCGCTGGCCTACGCAGGGAGGGATAAGCTGAAGGAAGCCCTGTTCCCTCTCTGCTTTCTCCTGGCAATGTTTCCCTTTCCCAATTTCATCAACCACAATCTGACCCTGCGGCTCAAGCTTATCTCCTCCCAGCTGGGGGTTGCCCTGATCCAGCTCTACGGTATGAGCGCCTACCGGGAGGGGAACGTCATCGACGTAGGGTTCACCCGGCTGCAGGTGGTGGACGCATGCAGCGGCCTCCGTTTTTTCCTTCCGCTGATCGTTCTGGCCATCCTGCTGGCCTACTATTTCCGGGCGGCCGCCTGGAAACGGATTCTTCTGGTGCTGTGCGCCGTGCCCCTGTCGGTTGTCACCAACAGCCTGCGGATCGCCTCCGTCGGCATCCTCTACCAGTTCTGGGGAGCCGCGGTGGCCGAGGGCTTTTTTCACGATTTCTCCGGCTGGTTTATCTTCATGGTCAGCCTGGCTCTGCTGCTGGGGGTGATGTGGCTTCTGAAACGGCTCTTTCCCGAGACGGTGCCCCCTTCAGTCGGGAAACAGGAGACGCCTTCTCCCGGCGGCGCGCCTGCTTCCCTCTCTTTCGTCCGCGCCCTGATACTGGCCATCCCGGCGGTGTTGCTGCTGGGGGGGACGCTGCTCATGATGCAGCAGGTGGATTTCCGCGAGAAGACCCCCCTGCGCGTCCCCTTCTCCTCGTTCCCCCTCACCGTGGGGGAATGGAGCGGGGAGCGACAGGTCATGGAGAAGATCTATCTGGACGAACTGGGGCTAAGCGACTACCTGCTGGCGGATTACCGAAAAGCGGGGGGGGAGAGCGTCAGTCTGTACGTTGCCTACAGCGAGTCCCAGCGCAAGGGGAAGTCGTCCCATACCCCGGAAACCTGTCTGCCGGGTAACGGCTGGGTGTTCCGGGAGTCCGGCATCAGGGAGGTGCGGCTCCCCAGCGGCAGGAGCATCAGGGTCAAGTATGCCCTGATGGAGAAGAACGGCCAGCGGATGCTGGGCTGCTACTGGTTCCCCCAGCGGGGGAGGGTTCTGCACAACCTGTTCGAGCTGAAGCTCTACGCCTTTCTTGATGCCCTGACCAAGCGCCGCACCGACGGCGCGCTGGTGCGGATCACCACGCCTCTGGGTGAGCGGGAGGATACTTCCCGGGGCGAGGCGCGTCTCGACTCCTTTGTGGGGCTGGTCACCCCGCTGCTGGACCGGTACCTGCCGGGCAAGGCGGCACGATGATCCTCCTCACGATCCTGCTTCTGGCGGTGATGCTTACCATCACCATGATGCCGGTTCTGAGCTCCCTGGCCATACGCTGCAACCTGGCGGTGGACCTGCCGGGTGACCGAAAGGTGCACTCCCGTCCTGTGCCGCGCATCGGCGGAGTGGCCATGGCCTGCGGGGCAACGCTGCCGCTGCTGTACTGGTTCCATGCGAACCGCTTCGTGGTCGTGTTTCTGCTGGCCGCCGCAACGCTGGTCGTGTTCGGTCTGCTGGACGACATGTTCGACCTCTCTCCGGGGATCAAGTTTGCCGGCCAGATTCTGGCCGCCCTGATCGTCATCCTGGGGGATGGTGTCCAGATCCGGAACCTGGGGCTTCTGGCCCCGGACAGCCTGCCGCTGGCCGATGTTTTCTCCCTCCCCCTGACCCTGCTGGCCATCGTGGGGGCTACCAATGCCATCAACCTGTCGGACGGCCTGGACGGCCTTGCCGGGGGGATCTGCATGCTGGTGTTCGCAACCCTGGGGTACCTGGCATACCTGGAGGGAAACCAGACCATCGGTTTCGTTTCCCTGGCCCTGACCGGCGCCCTGTTCGGCTTTCTCCGCTTCAACACTCACCCGGCCACGGTCTTCATGGGGGATGCGGGGAGCCAGTTTCTGGGGTTTTCCGCTGCGACACTCTCCATTGCCCTGACCCAGGCGACTCCTACCCTGAGTCCGGTACTCCCCCTGATTCTGCTCGGCTTTCCGATCCTGGATACGCTGACGGTCATGGTGACCCGCATCACCCAGGGGAGATCACCCTTCAGCGCCGACAAGAACCACTTTCATCACCATCTGCTGGGCCTCGGACTGCGTCATGCCGAGTCGGTGCTGGTGATCTACGCGCTGCAGGCGGTGCTGGTGCTGGCGGCGCTGATGCTGCGCTATTTTTCCGATTGGCTGATCCTTTCCGGCTACCTCTGCTTTTCCGGAGCGGTGCTCTGCTTCTTCCGCGGCGCCCGGACCGGGAGGAGCCGGCCCCGCTCTCTCAGGTTGCTCGAAAACAGGATCACCCGGCTGCTGGCAAGGATAAAACGGGAGGGGAAACTGATCAGGGCGGTGTTTCCCCTCTTTGAACTGGGTATCCCGCTGCTGCTCCTGGCGAACTGCATGATGGTCCGCGCCGTTCCGTACTATCTTGCCTGGGCTGCGGTTGTGCAGGGAGTGGCGCTTTCGGCGGGGTGGCTGGCGGGGAAACGCTGGTTCGAGCTGTGCCTTCGCGTGACCCTCTATCTGCTGATCCCCTTCGTGATCTACCTGAGCGAAACCGACCCGGCAGGGTGGCTGACGGATCCGCAGAAGCGCTGTTTTAACCTGCTGTTCGGCGCATTCAGCCTGCTGATTCTGATCATTTCCAAATTCTCCCGACGTCAGGGAGGATTCAAGAGCTCCCCCCTGGATTTTCTGATCGTCATTCTGGCGGTGGCGGTGCCCAATCTGCCGGTTCGGGGAGCGAGCCAGTACCGCATAGGTCTGATCGCCGCCAAGACGATCATGCTCTACTTCAGCTACGAGGTGCTGCTGGCCGAGATGCGGGGGAAGTATACCCTGCTCGCAGCCTCCACCCTGATGACACTCGTGGTGCTGGCCATACGCATAGCCTGATCGACAAATTCCATCCAAGGAGGAACGTCCACAATGTCACGGATCACCACCAGATTCGGTGTAGCACTGATGGCACTGCTGCTTGTTACCGCCTGCAGCGGGCCAGAGGCGAAGAAGGCCAAGTTTTTCAACAAGGGGAAGCAGCTGTATGAGAAGGGGGAGTACGTCAAGGCGCGGCTTGAGTTCAAGAACGCCGTGCAGATTGACCCCAAGTTCGCCGCTGCCTACCGCATGCTGGGCGTGCTGGAGATGCATGACCGCAATTTCAGGGGAGCTTTCGGGAACTTGAGTAAGGCTGTTGAGCTCAATCCTGGTGATCTGGATGCCCAGTACCAGCTGGGAAAGCTGTTCCTGGCCGCCAGGGCGCCTGACAAGGCCATGGAAAAGGCCGAGCTGATCTTGAAGAGGGATGGGAACAGCATCGATGCCATCCTGCTCAAGGGGGCGGTCTACGTTGCCAAAAAACAGCTGGACACGGCGATTCCCTATCTGGAGGGGGTCATTGCCAAGGGGAATGCCAAGCCGGATGCCTACCAGCTCCTGGCCACCGTTTACCTGCAGAAGAACGATATCAAGAGCGCCGAGGCTGTCCTGGTCAGGGGGGCGGCCGCCAATCCCAAGGCGGTCTCCACGCTCTATCCTCTGGCCGAACTCAAGATGCGCTCCGGCAGGGTCGATGAGGCTGCGGCCCTGATCCGCCGCGTGATCGCCCTGGAGCCCTCCGTGCCCCGGCATTACCTGACCTTGGCGGGGCTCTACTGGAACGGCGACCAGAAGAAGGCGGAGGAAACCCTGAGAGGAGTGGTGGCAGCGGCGCCCCAGGACCAGGAGCGGCGCCTGCTGGTGGCCGGATTCTACGTTGCCAGGAACAGGATGGATGAAGCCGAACGGGAACTGAAGCAGGGGATAGCCGCGGTGAAGAAGAACTTCAGGCTCCGCTTCGCCCTGAGCGAGCTGTACGCCAATACCGGCAAGCCCGAACTGGCCATTAGCACCCTGACCAATGCCCTGGCCGGTGGAAATCTGGACAAGCCCGATCTGGTCCAGGCCAAGACCACCCTGGCCAAGATCTATCTCATCCGCCGCGACTATGCAACTGCCGCCAGATACGCCGATGACGTGATCAGTGAGAGCCCCAAGAACATCGAGGCGCATTTCACCAAGGGGAACATCTTCCTCTGGAAGGGGGATGGCCCCAACGCGGTTTCCGCGTTCCGCACCGTGGCAGGAGAAAAACCCCGCTTCGCCAAGGCCCAGGTGCTGCTGGCCGAGGCGCATCTTCTGAACCGGGAACCGCACCTGGCGCTTGACGTGCTCCGGAGCTCTCTCAAGGCTGATCCCTCATCCAGGGAGCTGTCGCGGGGGCTGGCCGGAGTTCTCATGGCACGGAAGGAGTACCGGGAGGCCGAGGAGATTCTGAAAAAACTGCTGGTCAAGCATCCCGACGATCTTGAGGTCGTCAGCGACCTGGGAGACCTGTTTCTGCGCTCCGGTGACCTGAGTCGGGCGGAACAGCAGTACGCTGAGCTTAAGCGCAAGGCGCCCCAGCTCCCTGTCGGGTATGTGAAGTTCAGTGAGCTGTACGTGCTTCAGGGGAAAGCGGACAGGGCCGTGGCCGAGCTTGAACAGGCCTATCGCCGCAACCCCAACTCATGGCGGGTGGCCAACGACCTGGCCTTCCTGATCTGCGAGCGGTCACCCGGCGGGGCCGGCCTGGACCGCGCCCTGGAGCTGGCCCGAAGGGCGCAGAGCCTGCAGCCCGGTACCCCTGCTGTGGACGATACGGTGGGGTGGATCTACTACCGCAAGGGAGATTACAAGAAGGCCGCCGAGCTTCTGTCAAAGGCACGGAAAGCCGCCCCGTCGAGCCCTCTTGTCAACTACCATGCCGGCATGGCGTTCTACCGCTCCGGCAACAGTGTCCAGGCGAAGGCATGTCTGAAGAACGCCCTGACAGCCCGGGCCCCGTTTTCCGGGCGGGAAGAGGCGGAAAAAACGCTGCAAACGCTTTGACCGTCCTGGTCGCAAAAGCGCGATGGCTGCTGACGGATTTTGTTTCAAACAATTTAGTCCACCGCCATGCCGGTGTAACAAGGCTGTTGTATACAGGTTCAATTCCCAGCCAGCTTTCCATTTAAAATCCGAGTGAGAGTACTATGACAACAATCCGTGCGCTGCTTTTCCCGTGGTTTGCTGTACTGACCGTCTCCATCCTGCTGGCATCGGCCGATGGCGCCCGTGCCGAGCAGGATGATGATGGTAACGACAACATCTGGTTCGGCGAATCAGTCTCCAGCGATATCTCGTCTCAATCGACCGGTCCCGGTTTCTGGGGAACGGTGCGCTCCCTCCTGGGGTTGGGCGAGACGAGGCGGGAGACGCCGTTGAACGCCACCAGGGAGGCGGAACCGGTGGCTGAGAAGGCTGCGCTCCCCTCCGGCTCCGTTCGGAGCGGGGGAACGGTCACCGCGAAGGAAGACCCCCCCGTTTCCGCGGCGGAGGAACAGGCTGAGGTTCAGCCTGTAAAGGGGGAGGAAGCAGACGCGCGGCCAGCGGCTGGAACCGTATCGCCGCCGGCCGGGGAGTCCGGGGAAGCCACCCCCTGGCAGGAGGAACCGCCAGCCCGGGGCGGGTCTGCCCCGAAGAACTCCACAGTCACAAAGCCGGACAGGACGGATACCGGGCCGTCATCGGGCGACATCCTCCCATCGGCGGCAGGGCCGGGTGCCGATCTTCCCTTCTCTTCCGTGCGGGAACCGGGCGCTTCCCCGGAAGCGTTCGGGCAGGAGTATGTGGTTGGCCCCGGAGATCAGCTGGGCATATCGGTCTGGCGAGACGACATGCTCACAAAGACGGTGCTGGTGCTGCCTGACGGCAAGATCACCTATCCGCTGATCGGCGAACTGGTGGTTGGCGGCAAGACCCTGGGAGAGATCAAGAAAGAGTTGACGAATAAACTGGCTACCTACGTGGTTGATGCGGATATCTCCGTAGAGGTCAGGCAGTCCAACAGCCTTTTCGTCTATATCATCGGCAGGGTCAACGCCCCCGGGCGGCAGATGCTGCTGGCCGATACGACGGTGCTGCAGGCCCTGGCCATGGCGGGAGGACTCAATCCCTTCGCCGATGAGGACGACATCAAGGTGTTCCGGCGCGAAAAGGAGAAGACACTGATGTACCGCTTCAGGTATTCCCATGTGGCCGAGGGGAGACACCTTGAGGATAACATCCTTCTGAAGCGCGGCGACGTGCTCTTCGTTCCCTGAGAGGCAAGGAATCCAATGATGTCATCGCATTTCCGCGCCTTCGGCCGAACAGGCGCACTGGCTGTCCTGGTGTCGCCCCTGATTTCCGCACTGATGCTCATGTCCGGCCCCTTCTGTCCCACGGCTGTCGCCGCGCAGGTCGTCATCTCTCCGGCATGCGATGTCCGCCAGGAGTACAACGATAATGTCTTTCTGTCGACGCGATCGCGGGAGAGTGATTTCATCACTTCGGTTTCACCGAGGCTGGGACTCATGCGCAACACCGAGCGGTTGAAGATGAAGCTGGATTCCAACGCCAGCTGGTTCTTCTATGCCGAAGACGATACCCTGAATTCGCTGGACTACAACTTCCAGGGAAACGCCGGGTACAAGCTGACTCTCCGAGACGACTTCAAGGTGGCTGCGTCATATAGCCACCTGGCCCGCCCGGACAGCATCAGCGATTCGGACGGGTTGGCTACCAGCAGGGAGTCGGATCTTCACAACTATTCCATCCAGTACGGGCGCGTGCTCGACCCGGTCTCGTCGATGTCTCTCTCCTACTCCTTTCAGCAGCAGCTGTATGATGATCCGGCCCAGATGGACAACCATACCCACGGCGCCGGGCTCGGCTATTCCCGGGACCTGGGGGCCATCCTGCCGCTTCTCAGAGGGACGGTGAGCGCAGCCTATTCCGTGACCGACTACCGGGATTCTTCCAATGACAACTATTCTCTCTCCGTCGGCGCGGGCCGCAGCATCAACGAGAAATTTGCCTGGAACCTCTCCGGCGGTGCCCGGTACACCCGCTCCCATTTTTCGAAGTACGATGCGGCTGCGGGGCGTTTTTCCAGTGACAGCAGCGGCGACTGGGGGTGGATCGGCTCCGCCTCCCTCGACTACCGGGGTGAACTGAGCCAGGCGTCGCTCTCCCTCTCCCGGAATTTCTCCAGCGGCTCCGGCAGCGTGGGCGCCACGGAGAAAACCTCGCTGGCGCTCTCCCTTGGTCGTGACTTGTCGCGGAGCCTTTCCGCCCGCATGTCGGCCTCCTACAGCAGGTACCGCTCTTCAGACGATGAATTCGGAGCGTCGAAGGCCGATGAGGATATCTGGCAACTGGGCGCGGAGGCACGCTACCGGATCAGCGATTATCTGGACCTGGGGCTGCGCTACTCCTATTACAACGATAAGTTCGGAAACGGCGGAGGTCATGCCGAGCAGAACAGGGTGTTGCTGACCCTCACCGCCCACAGCGCGTTCCGTCTGGTGGGAACATCAACCTTTAAGAATGAGGCTTTCCATGGAACAAGATAAGAACATTCAGGATATTCTGGCCATCGTGAAGCGGAGGAAGTGGCTGGTCATCGTTCCGGCGCTCTCCGTGTTTTTCCTGAGCGTGGTGATCGCCTTCATGATCCCCCCCACCTTCCGTTCATCCTCGACCATACTGATTGAGGAACAGGAAATACCGCGGGAATACGTTTCGACCAATGTGACGACATTTGCCGACCAGCGCCTGCAGACCATCAACCAGCAGATCATGGGGAGTGCCCGCCTCCAGGAGATCATCACCCGTTTCAATCTCTATGCGGATCTGAGGAGGAATAAGACGGGCGAGGAAATAATCGCCAAGATGCGCAAGGACATCAAGTTCAATACCATCAGCGCCGACGTGGTGGACCCCCGCACCGGCCGTCCGGCCCAGGCCACCATCGCCTTTTCGGTCTCCTACGACGGCAAGAATCCCATGGTTGTCCAGAAGGTGGCTAACGAGCTGGCCTCTCTCTATCTCAACGAGAACCTGAAGACCAGGGAGAAGCAGTCCCTGGGGACGACCCGCTTCATGGAAGAAGAGATGAAGAGCGTGCAGGCCGAACTGGTCAAGATCGACTCAGAAATAGCCGCATACAAGCAGCAGAACATCAATGCCCTGCCGGAGCTTGCCCAGGTGAACCTGCAGGTTCTGGACGGCATAGACCGCGACATCAGGCAGATGAACGAGCAGCTGCGCACGGCCCGTGAACGGGAGAGTTATCTGCAGGCGGAGCTGAACGTCATTCCCACTGATGCGGCCAACCAGGACAAGACGAGGCTGAACGAGCTGCGGATGAAGCTTGTGGACCTGCGCAGCCGGTTTTCGGACAAGCACCCGGATGTGATCAAAACCAGGGCCGACATCGCCGAGATCAGCAAGCAGCTGCGCGGCGCCGACCGCACCACCCCGGAGGGTAAACCGGACAACCCCTCCTACATCAACCTCTCTTCGCAGCTTGCCGCCACCAGGAGCGATATAGAATCCACCAAGCGTCTTTTGGCCGACCTGTACAAGAAGCGCGACAGCATCCATTCGCGTGTCGGAGCTACCCCGCGCGTCGAAGAGGGGTACAAAAACATGGCCATGGAGCGTAACAATCTGCAGGCCAAATATGACGACCTCTCCAAGAAGTACATGGAGGCTCGGGTCGCCCATGGTCTTGAAAAGGAGCAGATGGGGGAACGTTTCACCCTGATCGATTCGGCACGTCTGCCGGAGAAACCGGTCAGTCCTAACATCCCCGCCATCCTCCTCATTGGCCTGGTACTGGGAATCGGCAGCGGCTGCGGCGCCGCGGCCCTGAAGGAGAACAGCGACCGATCGCTGTACGATGTCGATTCTCTGGCATCACTGACCGGACTGCCGGTGCTGGCCGCTATTCCGGAGATCGTCACCGCAGCGGATGATGAGTGCCTGCGCAGGAGAAAACGCATCTTCTGCGCGGTGGCTGCCGGTTCCTGTGTCGCGGCGATTCTGGTTGTGCATCTGTTCATCATGGATCTGGATGTGTTCGTGGCCAAAGTGATGCGGCGGCTGGACATCTGACCGTGTCGTGGCGAGGCCTGAGCCCCGGGGCTGGGCTCTCGGAACAATAACTGCGTACCGATTCACCGACAGCGGGGGAGTATTGTATGGCGAATATCGATCGATTTGCGAAATTCAGGAAGAGAGCGGAGCTGACCGGTTCCGGGGAAGGAGCGGGCGAAGCATGCGCAGCTGTCGGACAGAACATGGCATCGGAGGAGCATGTCCGGGAGTCGGAGTCTGTTCGGGAGCAGCGCGTGGCGCCGCCGGAATCGGTTCCGTTGCCTGATGCGTTTGGTGAGATCCCTGTGGCATCCGATTCTAAGTCGAAACCGGGGTGGTATTCTCCCACCTATCACATGTCCCGGACCGTTTCCCTGGTGCCTGAGATCGTCAGCGCCAACCGCTGTATCATCTTTGACGGTCGTCCAGAGATAGTGGATGCCTACAAGATCCTCAGAACCCAGATCCTGCAGAAGATGCGCCAGATGGAGGGAATTACCCTGATGGTGACCAGCGCGCTGCCGGGGGACGGTAAGACCACCACCGCCATCAACCTGGCGTTCACCATGGCCCGGGAGTTTCAGCAGACCGTGCTGCTGGTGGATTGCGACCTGCAGCAGCAGGACGTGCATAAGCAGCTTGGGTACCCCAGCGACAAGGGGCTGATCGATTATCTGCTGGATGACTGTCCGGTCACCGATCTGTTTACCTGGCCTGGGGTGGAGAAGATCAATGTCATTTCCGGAGGAAGGACCATCAGGGAGAGCAGCGAATTGCTCGGCTCCCCACGCATGGAGGAGCTGGTATCGGACATGAAGAGCAGGTATCCGGGCCGCTGCGTCATCTTCGACATGCAGTCGATTTCCGCCGGTGCGGATGCCCTGGTGTTTGCCCCGCTGGTGGACCACATAATCATGGTGGTTCAGGAGGGGAAAACCCCTCTGGAGGACATTCGGCGGACCGTCAACATGCTTCCCGAGGGGAAACTGCTGGGACTGATGCTGAACAGGCACCGGATTGCCCGGAAACCGGCTGCAAACAGGAAGAGTTATGACCCCAACGCCTTCAGATGAGAGCTCCCGGGGAGTGAAGCGGGGGCGCTGTCGCGGATGCGGGAGCATGCGTCGCTATGCCGGAGATGATTCCCGCCGGCCCGATTGTTGTCCCGACCTTGGTTCCGCTCAATCGTCATGGTTCTGCTGTGCCCTTGAGTTGCCGGAATCTTTCTTCCTCTGCCCGGTCTGTGGCGCCGAGCGGACTGACGGGTGAGCCCTCCTCAGTGCTGATCATTTCGTGTGAGTACGCTTGTCGCCACATCAGGGCCCGCGCCTCTGCTTCGGAGAGCGGGCCTTCTTCTTGCCTGCCGGGGGTTTTATCCCCCCCTCTCGTGAAAGGCGCAGGTAACGGCTCAGACAGCCTTTTCAAACACCTCTTCCGAGTCCCGGGGTGTTGTTGCTGTTGACCACCAGAGAAGAGCCGGACAGCCGCTTCGCCTCCTTCTTTACCTCTGCGGAGAGCACGGAAAGCGCGCCATAGGACTCTACCGGCGTCAGGCGGGTGTTGACGATGCCGATGGAGATGGAGAGCAGGGGGAACGTTTCCCGCTCCCCCTTGCGGTTGAGGGAGTGGTAGCAGCCGCTGGCGAAGTCCTGTTCCCCATGGAAGCGCACCAGGTGGAGGTCAAAGTCTCTGATGATGTGGGCCGCGATGGCCGGCGAGGCGTCCGCGTCGCAGATCAGGATGAAGTCGTCCCCGCCGATGTGGCCGCAGAAACATCCCTCCGATCCATCGGCCCCTGATATGGCTCCACGGATGACTTCCGCCAGCCCCTTGATGACCATGTCCCCTTTCTCGAAACCGTAGCAGTCGTTGTACGGCTTGAAGTTGTCGATGTCGATATAGGCGATATCGAAGCTGATGCCCGCCTCAAGTTTTTCGCAGATCAGCCGCTGAATGGCTTCGTTGCCCGGCAGACCGGTCAGCGGGTTGGCCCCCTTGGCCAGGGCCAGGTTGCGCTCCGACATGGCGCTGACGAACCGGTTGACGTCCAGAAGGCCGGCGTAGACGCCGTTACGGGTAATGCAGACGTAGTTGATGCGGATGCCGGATTTCAGGGACTGGATCTTGAAAGCTGCCTCGTCGATGCGGGTGTGAAAGTCGATGTGGATTTCCGGCGGCTCCATCAGGTCTCTGATTTTTTTTGCATGGTTGATGTGGAAGCCGAAGCCGTGACGACCGATGACGTGCTCTTCGAGAAACAGCAGCCGGTTCACCATGCCGACGACCAGGCCGTTTTTCACGACCGGAAGGATCAACAGCTTCTCGTCGTTCTGGAAACGGTTCAGGACGTAGGGAATGGTGACGGTCGGTTGAAGCGGTTCAACCGGGACCAGGAGAGCTCCAATGTAGTCGTGGTGAACGCTCTCTTCTTCCCCCGCCTCCGGACATGTTTCGCTGAGTATCACCGCCGTTTCTCCGTCAGGGCGTGGCGGCAGGGCCTCTTCCGCCGGCATCTCCGTGCCATCGCTTGAGTCGTGCCCCAGAGGCTTCGCAGTCCTCAGCAGTTCCTTGAATTTTTCCGCTTCAAGGGGCGTGGACAGTAAAAAGCCCTGAAACTCGTTGCAATTTTTGTTCTTGAGAAACTCCAGCTGGCCGCAGGTTTCGACCCCCTCCGCCACAACTCTCAGTTTCAGGGAATGGGCCAGCGAGATGATTGCGCTGACAATGGCCTCATCGTCCAGGTCCTTGTGGATGTCCCTGACAAAGGAACGGTCGATCTTGAGCGTGTCGATGGGCAGGTGCTTCAGGTAGGAGAGTGATGAATAGCCGGTGCCGAAGTCGTCTACGGCCAGGGTGAGCCCCAGTTCCTTCAGCCGGAGCAGTTTCATGATGGTGTCATCCGGATCACTCATGATGACGCTTTCGGTAAGCTCAAGTTCAAGGTAGCGGGGCTCCAGGCCGCTGCGTTTCAGCGCTCCTGCCACGCTCTCCACGAAATCCCGCTCGCGCAGCTGACGCAGGGAGATGTTGACCGATACCTTGAGCCGGTGATACCCGGCTTCCTGCCATTCCCTGTTCTGCCGGCAGGCCTCGTTCAGGACCCACTCTCCCAGGGGGACGATGAATCCGTTTTCCTCCGCCACCGGTATGAATCTGTCCGGAGTGATCAGAGCGTTTCCGCCCTGGTTCCAGCGCACGAGCGCCTCCATTCCCACCATCTCCTCGCCGTTGTGGGCAAATTTGGGCTGGTAGCAGAGGAAAAATTCATTATTTTCCAGGGCCTGCTCCAGACTGCTCTCGATCATGGAACGCTCACGGATCCGGTTGCTGATCGCAGGGGAAAAGAAGTGGAAATCCGTGCCCTGGTTTTCGCGGACGCGGTTCATGGCGATGTGGGCGTTCCGCAGGAGCTGTTCGGCGGTGAGTCCGTCATTGGGGAAGCAGGCTATGCCGAAGACGGGTTGAAGCGACATGCTTCCGCACGGCAGTTGAACGGGGCGACCCAGCAGCACGCGGAGTTTGTTCAGGACACGGAAGATATCGCTCTCGGTGACGTTACCCCCCAGCGCGACGGCGAATTCGTCGTTGCGTACTCTGGCGATCGTATCAGTCTGTCTCAGGGCATTGCCTAGTTGTCCGGCAAGTCCCTTGATAAGCTCTCCCGCGACGTCGTTGCCTGCCTCATCCAGAAATGCCCTGTAGCAGGTCAGTGAAATGCAGATGATGGCGGTGTCCCGGCGTTCGCGGGTATCCAGCGCAATGATCTGGTTCAGGCGGTCCAGCAGCAGGTTGTGGGTGGGGAGACCGGTTTCCGGATCATGGTGGGCCAGCTCCTCCGCCTTCTTCTCGGCATTGACCAGGCGGGAGATGTCGCGCACGGTTGTGATGAGTGCTTCGTGGCTGTCAAGCTCAACCGGGCGGGCGGACAGCACTACATTGAGCAGGGCGCCGGACTCTGTCTTGAAGACGGTGGCGAACTCGTTGACTTCGCCCAGATCCTTCAGTAACTGCCTGAATCGGGCAAGATCAACGCTGAAGTTCCAGAAGGAAGCCAGGGTGACGGGCGGGTCGCCTCCGGACTCGGACTGGCCGAGTATGCGGCAGAAGCGGTTGTTGGCTCTGATTATCGCCAGGTCGTCGAGGGTGGTGATGCAGATGGCTTCTGGCGATGAGACGAAGGTTGCCTGGATCAGTTTAGCTGCTGCGTTCCTGCTCCGTCTGAAATACCTGATGAGAAGGTAGATGGCGAGGCCGCTGGCCACTGCGATCAGCATCGCGTCGTTCCGTGGGGAGAATATCCGCCACGACAATGTCACTTCACTCCGGTCGGCTGACAGCGGTACCGACAAACCTATGCAGATGAGGGAGATGATAGTGTAGGACGCAGCCAGGACGGCGGGGGTAAGGTGGGATGCATACCAGGTGTTTCCGGTGTCGAGCTCGCTCATTAGTCCGTTGGCCTCAGGGGTCTGGGGCATTGTGTAGCCCGGAGTCGGCGGTCCTGCCCTGCCGATTACAGACTCATTAAATGTATACCCAAACTGTGGCAAGGGGGGTTACATCTGCGCAAACAGTACGTTGCGATACGGAGACATTGCCTGTGGGGAAAGAGCCGATTGTGATGAAGGGGGCCGGGGATTCATGCCGGACTGACCGTGCCACGGACACGAGAGCGTGCTGGTTTCGGGCTGGTAGGGCAGGGGATCAGTCCCGGTTGCCGATGTTTTTGGATGGGCGGCTGGGATCCTGGATCCAGAAACCGCAGATATAGCAGATCCTGCCGGAGGTCTGCCCGGTCTCACAGTGTATCCGCTGCTGAACCAGTCCTATTTTTGCCTTGCATTTTGGACACATGTTGAATCTCCCGGGGAATGGGAACCCCTTCTCGTTCATGTGGCTGGAGGTGAGTGCTCCGCTGGACGACGTCGGTGGTCGAGGCTCAGGCAACCTGCCGGTAGCTGTCGGCGTTTCCGGTGCAGGATGGGTATTCTGCGTTCGGCAGCAGGTCGTGGATGGCCCGGACCTTCACCAGCGCCGCCAGGATCGGTCCTTCGGAAGACCTGTCACAATGCTGGAAGGCTTCCTGCAGGTCGTTGATGGTTGAGTGGGTGAGTCTGTGCATGTTTTCGATTCTGTCAATCATTGACACGTTCCTCCTGCTGGTTGTGCGTTCCGTTGCCGTCTCGGCGTGGAACAAGGGAATACTAGCAGATGAATATGACGGAAAGATGGAGGAACGGAAAAGAGTTTGTTTCCGTTTTCGCTCGGAGCGACCGTCTTATCGATGAAAAAGCCCGGACCGCAGGGGGTACACCGGTCCGGGCTCCATCAGCAGGATGTCGTGAACCCCATTGGGGCGATATGGCCTCATCTGTACATGGCGGGCATTGACTTCCAGCTGAATACCTGACACTGCGTAAGGGGCTATTTCATGTACTGGAACATGCGGGTTATGAGCATTGCCGTCAGGGCGAAAGCCGTCATCGTGGGAAACAAACCTGATCCTCCTGATAGTAGACATAGTAATGCGTTCATCTTTCTTCATCGTGATCCCGGCCTTCATATCGCGAAGACGTGGCGCTCTGGCGACCGGCACAGCCTGCCCATACCGTAAGGATAGGCATGCCTGCATTCGGGGCGGTTGATCCGGCACAGATAAAAATCATTCAGCAGCGGCCTGGCCCTGCAGGGAGTGGCTCTGATACCGTTGGCTGTCCCCGCCTTGCGACCGGTTTGGCAATCTGGGCTGGGGCTGAAACGAATAAAGCCCGCTGCGATGCTCCTTCGGCGCGGCGGGCTTCCCGGTGCCTCGGTTCGAGGCCGGCAAAGTACCCGTGGGGGACTTCATGTGTTTCAGATTACCAGTACATATACAGCACAAATGATGTGTACGTGTTGAGGCGAGGTAAATGTTTCGTTACGAGCCTCAGGGATTCCGTTTTATTGAGTTTTCGGTTTTTGTGTGCCGCTACCCAGGCCTAGGGCAACCATCCGTTCCTGTCCGTTTTCTGGGCCTGTTGCGCCGCCGCGACGTGAAACCGCAGTTCCGTTTCTTTTCCCGAAAGGCAGCCTGCGTGGGAGATGCTTACTTCCTGGCCGTCACGGTATGGAACGGCTACCGTGCGGAACATCGCGCCGCATGTGTACCGAACCACCCTTTCACGGCGGGCCGAGTTGACCTCCAGCTTTACCTGCCGGCGTTCGCTGCCGCACCCGAGGCAGGTGGCATACTCTTTTCTATCCATAATTCTCTCTCCTGTTCCGTTATTCTGCCGCTGGGCTGTAGTGCCGCTTGAGCCAACGGCTCAGGCCGTCCAGTCCGGGGAAGAGCACCCGCTCGTTCACGTTGGCCTGATCCAGTTTGTCCCGGATCTCCCACTTCAGGGAGGCGGGGATGATGATCTTGCGCGCCAGGGAGGGGTGTTCGGCCAGCCAGTCGTCCAGCGCCAGGGTCGGGTCGGACATGATCGAACAGAAGGCGTACTGGTTGACGATCCGGTCGTCGATGGAGGGGGGTTCGAAGAAGATGGTAACCTTGCCGTCGGCCAAAGCATCCAGCGCGTCCAGTGAGTTGATACACTCGTTGAGGACCTGGAGGGTCATGACGTTGGCCCCCTCCAGTTCCAGCCGCTCCCTCAGGCAACGGGGGAGCAGTTCGTGGGCCTTGACGTAGTTGACCGCCCAGATGACGCCGTCGCGGTCGAACTTGTCGATGGAGGCGGTGGCGAAATGCATGGCGATGAAGGGAGAATAGGTCCAGTCCAGGATGCGGGTGGGGAGGCCGAAGTGCTGGGCAACGGAGAGCCAGTGCCAGAGGGAGTCCCGCTCCACCACGCTGCGGTGGGCGTATTTCCTGAAGTTGCGCAGCAGGTGCCGCTCCAGCTTGACGTACTCGCCACCAAGCCGGATCAGAGATGTCTCCAGCCGGTAGTCGGCATCGGACAGCCCCCGGAAGGCGTAACGGGACCTGAACCTTCCGATATCTTCGTTCCACGAGTGGGCGAAGAGTTCTCGCTGCAGCTCGTCCCATGAATGAACAGTCAGTAGTTCCACGAACTGCTACCCCCTGTTCCCTGGAGTCTCCACCTCCACAGGGCACCCCCAGTGCATCAGCCGCCCCACATTGCAGTTGGCATCGAAGCTGCTTTCCAAAAGCGCGCCACAGGCGAAATTCGCCACGCTTTTCCTGATCAGCGCCCCCGATTTTTCCACTGTCTCGCCAACCATCTCGCTACCACAATCAAGGCATCTCTTCCGACCCGTTTTCACGATTCTCTCCTCAAGGAGGCTGCATTCCGGCAGGTTCTCCCCGGTTTCGTTCCGAGCAGCAAGCTCTTTGCCGAATATAGCAACCACGTATGGCGGTCACGGCACAGGCTGGATAAAGTTCCGTGACGTTTGAAAACCGCACCGGGTTGGAGAACCGTATCTCTGCGGCTTTCGGGGCAACCATCTGCTGGAGTGTTGAAACTGGATTCGAAGAAAAGAGTTTCTACGCCTGCAAGAAGAGAACCCGGACCGGGCAATGCGCCGACGGTCCGGGCTGTGGGAGCCTGCATGGAAATCAGGTCCGCGGGGTCGTGTCGTCTCATCCCTCCGTTACGGGGAGCCGAGGGTGAGGGTAACCTGATTGTCCGCCGGCGCCGGATCGGTCCAGAGGGAGGAGAGCGACTGGCCGAGCCCCTTCATTACCGAGTCGGAGCTCCCCAGCATATTCATGTAGGTCGCCGCCGTTACCGCGTCCGGCGACTCGTCACCCGCGTAGTGGGCCATGAAGGCCGGCACCACCAGGCCGGTGATCTGGGAGAGGAGCGGGTCGGTCAGGTTGTAAGGCGAATGTGAGAGCTGGTATCCCACGAGACCGGTCATGCCGCTCTGCAGGTAGTTTTTGGCGTAGGCCGGGAAATCGGTCGGACGGGAGGCGATGCTGGCGACGCGCTTTGTCCTGATAGCGAGGCTGTTGCCGGTGGTGTTGAAGGTGACGATACGGTACGGGCTCGGGTAGGTGACCGTGGAACCGGTTTCCACGTCATGCAGGACCGAGGTGGTGAAGTCCATTTTGGTGACATCGTTGGCGTGGTAGTGGCCGGTGAATATGACGTTGAGGCCGCTGTCGGAAAACAGTCTGGAGACGTTCCGCCAGTCATTCACCACGTACTCGGGAAACTGGAGCGACTGGCCGGTGAAGTGCTCCAGGAGGCCATGGTGCATCATGCCGATGACCTTCTTGCCCTGGGCTGTGGCCGCGTTGAGCCTGTCCAGCACCCAGGACTGGGTATTGGAGTTGAATGCCCCGGCGGTTACACCGTACTGGCACGAATCCAGCGCAAAGAGCCAGACTCCCGGCGCCGGCTCAACGATATAGCTGAGAGAATTGGGATCGGTGAAGAGCGCGTCCTGGTACCCATAGGGCGCGTAGATCCGTTTGAAATCAGCCGGACTTACATTGGGAATGTGAGAGGGGGGAGACGTCTGGAAGCTCAGGCTGTCCGGGTTGTCAATGTCGTGGTTGCCGGGGATGACGTACACCTTCTTGCCGCTGGCCTTCAGTTCGGCCAGTTTGGCGGCCAGCAGTTCGTGGTTTACCCGTTCTCCGTCCTTGGTCAGGTCACCGGTTATCATGACGAAATCCAGCGGTTTCGATTTCAGGTCATGGATAACGCTGTCGAGGATTTCGCTGCTCTCGGCGATCAGCTTGCGGTCCTGGGCCAGGTATGTCTGGAATTCAGGGCTGGTGGTGCCGAGCGCCGGGTCGTAGAGGTGCGGGTCGCTGAAGACCGCGAAACTCGTCGAAGCGGCATTGGTGGCGGCGAGGGTGATGGCCCTGAAACCGATGCGCAGGTTGGTGGGATTGGAGAACTGAACGGTGATGACGGCCGATTCACCCGGGTTGAGGCCCGCCGGGGCGATACCGGAGATGCCGGGGATCCCGTTGTAGTTTCCGGTGGGGTTGACCAAGGATACTCCCGCCGGAAGGTCAGCGAGGGCCACGGTCAGCGGCCCGGCGAGCTTGGCCTGGCCGCTGTTGGTGATGGTCAGCTTGCCGCCGTACAGTTTGGTCGAACGATTGTACGTGAACGATGACGTGGCCGTCCTGACCTGCGATGAGACGTCGTTGACACCGTACTGGAACTGCTGGGGCTGGAAATCGGGGAGATCGGCCGGATCGATGGCAAAGACCCAGATGTTGGACGGCATGGTTTCGCTGAAATCGTTGTCGGTGGTTACCAGCAGGGTGTGTCTGCCGTCCGGCAGGTCGGGGCCGAAGGCCAGGCCCTCCACCTTCTCGCTGAAGGAAGAACCCTTCAGGCCGTATCCGTCGCCCAGCAGGTCGATGAACTCGGTCTTGGTGACCGGAATGTATCCCGTGGGAAGATCTCCTTTTTCCGGCAGGCTTTCAATGCCGCTTACATCTGAAGCACCGGTAATGTCGATTTTGAAGATCTTCTTGAAAATCGCGCTGCTCCCGGCCTTGCCGTCCCGCTCGATCACCAGGAACTGGTGGTCGTTGATGGCGAGAATCTCGTTGACGCCGTAGGATTTGCCTTCCAGCTTGTAGGCGTACTCTTTGGTGGCGCCGGTGAAGAGATCGATCTCAAGAATCCGGTTGTATCTCCCGATGCGGCTCAGGCCGGAATCCAGGGCGTGGTCCTGGATCAGGGAGTTCTGCATCATGCCGAAGAGCTTGGAGCCGTCGGGCGAGATGGCCAGCCCCTCCATCCCCCGGTTGGCCTGCCTGCCGCCGGTGTTGCCGCCCAGCTCCAGTGCCGGGTCGGCGCTGGGATTAGCGATGGCGAACCTGGCCGGAATTTGTATGGTGCGGGTTCTCGCGCCGTTAGCGTCGAATTCGTGGATGTAGGGGCCGTATTCGTCGGAAACGTATATCTTTCTGTTGTACGCCACCCTGACCCCTTCCGGGTCGAAGCGCAGGCTTGACGCGGGGGTGTCGGTGTCGAAGGCAGTCGCGGAGCCGGTCAGGTTCCGTCCTTCCTGATCTTTCAGCAGCACCGTGGATTTTAGGACCGGGGTGATCGTGCCGGGGGTCAGGGGGATGTCCAGGGTGTAATAGCGGTCGAGATAGTTCGTGGTGCCGTCGGCCGGCCCCCGGTCAGGGACGGCGATAAAGCTGTTCCCCACTCCGGTGTAGGTGATGGCGGAGCCGAAGCCCCCCATGCGGTTGTGGGGCGTGCCGTCGGAGAGATTGCCGGTCAGCCCCGAGGTGTCGACGGCGGTTCCGGGGACGGCGCCTGTGGCGTAGAGGGCGGTTTCCGCCTGGGAAACAACCGGCGCGGCGGCGATCAGCAGCGCCAGTAGGGAAGTGGAGAGGACGGTTCGTGGATTGACAGTCATGGTCATGCGTTTCTCCTCACGTGGTCAGGGTGCTCATCGGCCTCTTTTCTGCGGGCGGCGCCGGCCAGTCCTGCCAGGCCCGAGCCCAAAAGCCAGAAGGCGGCCGGGATGGGGGTAGGGGTGACGTCCGCCTCGCTGGCGAGGATCTCGGTGGAGGTGGCGCCGTCATTGAAGAGGCTGACGGTGAAGAGGATGCCAGGGGTTGTGTTGTTAAGTCCAAGGACGTTGGTCAGAGGGGTTTCGCCATTCTCATCGGCGAACAGACCGAGTGAGAAGGTGCTGCTGTCGCCCGCATCGCCACCGGAAGCGTAACGGCTGAGGGTGAGGGAGAAGTTGATGCTGTTGCCGAAGGTTACGCCGTGGTTGTAGTCGTTGTTGGCGGTGGCGTTGTAGAAGTAAACGTTGCCCGGCAATTGCCCATAAACGGCGCTGCCGTCAACGACGATGGATGAGTTTGAACCGGCCAGCATGCCGCCAGCGTAGCCGGACACCATGGCGAAGGAGTCTACCGCGCTGCCGAAAGGGATGTAGGCTAAGTACAGGTACCCCTGCCGGCCGCTGAGGGATGTTGTGTCGATGGACACGTTGTAGGAGGCCGTATCAATGGGGGCGAGCATGGCGAAGGCCGAGTTGGCGACGAACATGACGATGGCGATGACGAGCAGTTTGAGTTTCAAGAGTTTCATTGTCATTCTCCTTTTCTTCTTGGTGTTCCCTCCCTCGCGACGGGTTTTCCGCAGCGTCTGAATCATGGAGGTTGCATGTCGGGACGAAAAAAGCCCGCGACTATCCCCAGCAGGAAGGTGTCGCGGGCTTTCCGGTACCTGGTTTCAGGTCAGGCAAAGTACCCGTCATCTGTGTGTCAAATCTATCTAGAGGGTACCATAGCAGGCATACGTTGCGGTCTTGTGGCGATATGAAAAACAGTACGAAAAAACAGGCTGTTTCGTCTCTTCACTATCCTATTCATCGTGTGATGGCTGGCGTATTGATGCCGCTCCACTGCAAGGAATGCCGTTCAACCGTTCTTCCTTCTGACCCCCGCCAGTCCCAGCAGGCCGGAGCCGAGGAGCCAGGCCGCCGCCGGGATGGGGGTGGGGGTTACATCGACGTTGTCGAACTGAAACGCGTTATCAGTTTGATCCCAGTTGGCGGAAACGAGATTGTTGAAGGCCGAACCGAATGCGAATGTCTGGGTTCCGGATGTTCCGGTAACGGTGAAAGCCTGGGATACGGTGGCACCGTTTGCCAACGTACCGGTGAACAGAACCGAGGTCGGCGTATTGTCGGGAGAATCCACGGGGTAGAGCGTGGCAAGGGTGATGGAAGTCAGGTTGAAGGTTCCGCCGCTTGTTCTCGTCAGCACCGTCTGGCCAAGGAAGTTGTCATTTACCAGCGCGGTGGAGCCGCTGTAACCGTAAACCTGGCTGCCCAGAGTCGAGAAGGAAGGCGCAAAGCCGCTCCCTTCCTCCGTCGCGGTGTTGGTGAACAGATAGCCGTTCTCCAGATAGGTGGCGCCGTGGGACAGGATCTGGTCATCGGCATGCGCCAGTGATTCGAAATCAACGATATAGGCGTGGGAATTCAGGGCGCCGCCGAAAATTCCCGCCACCAGGCATGCGGTCAAAACTGCTTTCTTCATTGTTCTCTCCTTTGTATTTCAGTAATTACGGCTTTGGCATTTGTTAGAACAGCTTTGCGAAGAAATCCCCGTCGTAATTGATGACCGCCCAGACGGTGCGGGTGCCGGGATCGACGCCGTAGGTTCCCAGGCCGTAGCTGGACTTGCAGGGACCGTATTTGAATGCCTTGGTACCGCCGAAATTGGCTTCCACGGCGTTGATCAGGGAGCCGTCCAGCTTCCTGTTGGCCAGGCAGAACCTGCCGCCAATGAGCTGGGTGGGGCGGACTTTGGTCGGGTCGTAGGAGAGGGAGAGGACGTAGGTATCGCCCTGCTTGCTTTCGTCGGAACAGGGGAGCAGTCCGGAGTAGTCGATGCCGCTGGCCGGCTTTTCCCAGAGGCTCAGGTTGTCGACCATGCCCCAGATACTGACGACCTTGCTGGCAGCGCCACCGATGGCGTCGGAAGCGGACCAGCCGGTGTTGACGGTTTTGACGAGATTGCGACCGAGGTAGTCGGTTTCGGTGTTGCCGTTCGTTCCACCGAGTATTTTGACCGTAGTGCCTTCGAAGCTGTCCTGTACGGATGTAAAGGATTCACCGCGGGCCACCTTGAACTGCTTGCCGTTGAGGCTGTAGCCGAATGACTCCCGCAGATAGAAATTGAATCCTGCAGGAGACGCAAGGAGGTCGATGTCGCCGTAGGGCGAACCGTGGCTGGAGGAGTAAAAATCAACGAATACCCGCGGACCGTCGATGGTGAAGATGTAATAGCCTATGCTGGCCAGCTCCTGGGTGAGAGGGGTCTCGCGGCCGTCGTCACCGGCGGCCGGAATATAGAACTTGTAGCTGTTGGAGGAGCAGATGATCTGGCCCACCTCTGCGTTGTTGCCGTTTGAGGTCTTGACGATGGAGCGGTGGTGCATGTGGTCGTGGCCACCGAGCTGATAACGCACGCCGTTGGCGGCGAGGCTGGTGATGAAATCGTTCCGCGCCGAGGCATTGGAAGTCAGGGTTTTCCCGAACAGGCCGTCCTTGTGGTTCTGGCCGATGAGGTTTTTATGGGAGAAGACGAACGCATGGCTGCCCGAAGGCTTGGATGAAAGCCTTGAATCCACCCAGGAAACCTGGTCCGTGGCATTGGCGTTGTACGAACCTTCGCTGCTGGAGACGTTGGTTCCATCAGTCCTCACGAACTGGTCGATCAGGACGCAGCGGACGTTTTCCACGTCGAAGGAGTAGCTCAGTCCCTGCAGGGAAGAGAAGGGGCTGCTGAAATTGGTTGCGCCTGCGAGCGGATTACTGCCGGTTCCCTGGGTCTGGGGGAACAGGGTCTGAACTTCGCCGGCAGCGGTCGCGGTGGATTCGTGGTTGCCGCGGAGAGGGAAAAAGCCGATACCCTGGTTGTAAAGGGCCTGGGTCGCGGCGGCGCGTGTTTGGAGGGTACGAACGTTGTTAACGCTTTCCACATCCACCAGATCCCCGACCTGGATGACATATTTGACGCCGTGGCCGATGAACTGGGCATTCAGCGCGTTGATGATGGCAACCGCGCAGGAAGCCGGATTTTGTCCCTCATTGGGATAACCGGATTTCCACTGGGTGTCGGCCATGACGCCGAATTTCCATGCGCCGCTGGAAGCCAGGGCGCGGCGCGGGGTCAGGAACGGAAAGTGCATTGCCATGGTCAGGCCGGCCAGGCCGGCACCGCTGTATTTCAGAAAATCCCTTCTGGTGAGTTCCCTCATTTCGGTCTCCTTTTCTTCACATTCACATGGTTACATCGAATGGTTGTCGTCTGCTTCCAGCTGTCTTCAGGTTAACTCCAACTGTTTTCCACTGCGTTTCGCGCTGTGCCCTCCTTTACGGCGAATTTTATGGTGTGCTTCGTCGTTGCGGCGCTGGAACGAAAAAACAGGATGTGCCTCTTGCCATAGCAGACGAAAAACCGTCCGGCTCGGATCCGCGGCAGTTCTGAGTGTGACCGGGGAGGAACGGGTTCCGTTGTCGTCCGAAAGGCGCACTGAAGACAAAAAAAGCCCGGAACGAATCTCGTATTCGCGTTCCGGGCTTTCTGGTGCCTGAAGAGTCAGGTCAGCAAAGTACCCTCTACTGCCGGTATGGCCTGCGAAGATCGTGAAATGATCGCAGGAATGTCTGTTCCGGAAAACGTCTGAAAAGCTGTGAAATCAGACCTTGCTTCCTTTTTTCTCTTCCTTGCCCTGATTAATCAGGATTTCATCCCTGCCTTGTGACGCATTCCTGAAATTCCTGATGCTCTTTCCGAGAGCTCCGCCGATCTCGGGCAGTTTTCCCACGCCGAATACGACCACGACGATCACCAGAATCACGATAAGCTCGGGCATGCCGAATCCAAACATGTGTCCTCCCTTGTTGTCCGACAAATTGTGTTGTTCCGTGAAACATTGCACCCGGTTCGGAGTTCAAAGATCGTCGCTCCATCTTTCCACCAGGAAATCTCCACCATCCATGCGCACGTACCAGAGTTCGTCGAACCCTTCAGCCGTTGACGGCCGTTCCATGCGTCCGGATACGCCCAGCACTCCCCGGTCAGGGATTCTGGCGCTTCCTTGTCGCTGCCGGTTGCGTTCCAGTGCCTCGGCAACTCTGGAACTGAAGTAGTAACCAATCACCCGAAAGCCGGCGCTCAGCGCGGGGGCGATGTAGCGCGTTCTCGCTTCTTTCGTGGCGTTGGTGTTATCCACCACGAAGGGCTGCCCGGCTGCGAGACAGGCATCCAGCAGCAGTTTTTCCCGGTGACGGCTTTTGAGTTGGTCCAGATTGATCCTGACGTGGGAATCGTACAGCCGCCTTCGGCAGAAGGTGCTTTTGCCGCTGGCCGGGATTCCCACCAGCAGAATGGCGGTTGGCCTGTTGTCACCCGCTTCAGACAGTTGGCTGCTCCTTGGGGCGCTCCGCGTCTCCTGTCGCGGTCAGGTGGGAACATGCCCCGGCCTGTGCGTTTACGGCCGGTTCCTGCCCGGCATGTGGCTCCTGCGCCGCGGATTCAGCCTTGAAATTCTGCTGCATGTCATCGGCGGCTTTTTTGAACTCGGCAAACCCTTTGCCCAGGGAACGGGCCAATTCTGGTAGTTTATGGGGGCCGATGACGACCAGCGCGATTACCAGTATTACGATCAATTCCGGCATTCCAATTCCAAACATAGTAATCTCCTTACGGTATCCGCCGAGTTTGCGGTCCGTTTCCGTGCGGCTACGGGGACGGCTGACTCAGGATTACCGGGGCGTCAGGCGCATCTGAAACGGATCCCTTTTTTCCGGTAAAAATGAATGCCACCCAGACGCTGATTTCATACATCAGGTAGAGGGGAATCATGATCACGAACATGGTGAGAAGATCGGCGTGGAAGGCCGATATTATGGCGCTCGCCAGGAGAGCGTATTTGCGGTTTTTTGCCAGGAGTCTTCCGTTGATTAGGCCGAAGCGCGAGAGCAGCATGGCGGCAACCGGAAGCTCGAAGATCAGGCCGAACACGAGAATGAGACGCAGACAGAAATTCACGTAAGCGCTCAGGCTGAACCAGCTCTGGAGTCCCTCCGATTCGTAGGAGAGTGAAAAATTGATTATGACCGGCCAGATAACCCAGAGAAAGAAAGCCGCGCCGGCGCAGAAGGCCAGGGTGGCGGAGACAACAAACGGGATAACCAGACGCTTTTCCCGCTGCCTCAAAGCGGGAGAGACAAACTTCCAGACCTGGTGAAACACCAGCGGAAGGGCCAGGACAAAACCGGCCATGACGGAGAGCTTGCACTGGATGAAGAACGGTTCCAGTGGGGCGGTGTAGTTCAGTTGCCGATTGCGCGCTTTCGGCGCGGGCCCTTTCGCGAAATCGTAGCGACTGTAGAAGTCGGGATACCTCTTCTCTATAGCTTCATAGATACCGGTTTTCAGCTCCGTAAGGTATGTCTGACCGGTAAGCGGCTTTTCGATAAACGCCAGCATGGCGGGTGAAAAATTCCATGCAACCCCCATTGCCAGGGTGACGGCGACGATTATGATGATCAGCCTTTTGCGCAGATCTGCGAGATGCTCTATGAAGGGAAGAACCTTTTCGTTCGACATGGTCGTTATCAACTCTTGGCGGTGTGGAGCTGCGCGAAACGGGCGTTTGCCCTGAAAATGAAAACAGCCGGGTCGTCTTCCGTCATGGGGAAAGGCAACCCGGCTGTCCTCGTGGGATCCGTGGCTTTCCGTCCCCGCCTCGCGGCGGGTTTGGCTTGATTGCTATTCGATTTTTCGTGCGTGGCTGAAAGAAGACACGACATGGCCGAACAGAGTTCCCATCGTGCGTGGTAATCAGGATATGGATCGGTATACCAGACGATTATTACAGTTTTATGGCAATCAGAAAAAAGTAGTGTGAAACTGGCTGTGCCGTCATGACGTCTCAACGTTGTTTCAGGCCCTCCTCATTGTTGTGCGCCGGAATTTCTTCTCCTGCCCCTTCCCGAGGTACGCGCCAGGAACATGGCGGCAAGAACGGCACTCCATGGGTACAGGGCGGGAACGATAGCAGGACGGCTGACAGTAACGGATACGGACTCGGATTGCCCCATATTGTCGACCGTGTCGTAGGCTTTGGCCGAGAGGGCATGGGAGCCGTCGCCGGCGGTTGTCGTGTCCCAGTTGAAATCATAGGGAGACGTGGTGTCGGTATACGCCAGGCTGTCGTCGACATAGAACTCAACCCTGCTCACCCCGACGTTGTCTGATGCGCTGACGCTGATCGTAACCGTTCCGGCGACGGTGGCGCCGGAGGACGGCGTGGTGATGGACGCGGTCGGCGCGGTCAGGTCGTTTGCGACCGTTACGCTGACGGTGTCCGATTGCCCGGCGACGCCGGCGGTGTTGAAGGCTTTTGCCAGCAGGGTGGCCGTCCCGTTGTCCACGCCTGACGTGTTCCAGTCGTAACTGTAGGGAGCCGCAGTGTCGGTGTTCGTCAGATTGTTGTTGATGTAAAACTCCACCCTCTCAACGCCGATGATATCCGAGGCGGTTGCACCGACGGTTACCGTTCCGCTGACCGAGACGCCAGAAACTGGCGTTGTCAGGGAGACCGAGGGGGAGGATGCATCCACGGCGGCCAAGAGGTTGAGGCGCGGTGTGGTGATGCCGTTGCGGCTATCGGTGACCGGCACGCCGTTGGCGGTCAGTCGGGCGACGCTCTGGTCCAGGGTGTCCGATGGGTAGGCCGCGCGCATTACTGCCAGCGATCCGGATACGTGGGGTGCGGCCTGGGAGGTGCCGAACATGGTGATTCCTGCCGCTGTAATCTGGGCGCCGGGGGCGAGTATGGTCAGGAAGGAGGCGCTGTTGGAGAAGCAGGTGATCCTGTCCGCGGCGGACGTCGAATCGCTGCAGGCGGAATAGCTCCACCCCCCGATGTTGGCGTCATACACGGCCCCGACCGAGACCACGCCGGGAACGCAGGCCGGATTGGATATGCCGTTGCTGTAGGCGCTGTTGCCCGATGACGCCACCGGGACGATCCCGGCTGCTCTGAGATTGTTGATGGGAACGACGAAGGGATTGGCTGAGCTGTCGCCACAGGGACTCGTGTTGTTCGAGCCGTCCCCCAGGCTCATGTTGAGGACGCCGATATCGTAGGCGCTTCTGTTGGTGATGGCCCAGTCGATGCCCGCCAGGATCCAGCTGTACGATGAGGAGCCGTTGAAGAAGGCGTTGAGCGAGGCGATATTCGCGCCCGGCGCCACCCCGGCCACTATACCCGAGACGTTGGTGCCGTGGTTGTTGGTAGTCTGGTTCAGGGTGACGTTAAAACCGGTGATGTCCACCGAGGTGATGACCCGGCAGCCCGCCGGTGTTCCCGGAGCGCTGCAGGAGCCGAAGGCGGGGAGGGTGTAGTCGATTCCCGTATCGATGACCGCCACCGTCTGGCCGTTGCCGGTAATGCTGGCATTGACGAGAGGCGGCTGACCTATGAAGGGGAGGCTGGAGGCAAGGTGGGGGTAGACGGGACGATCCTCGTAGACCGCCTGTACCCGCGGGTCGGAAAGAAGGGTGGTGAGAGCCGTGCTGCTGTTGACGCGAAGCAGGGTGAGGGGGAGTTGGTCGTAGTCTCGGACCTCTTCCACGCCTGATGAGCGCATGGGAATCACCGTCTCCCGCTTGATGGAGCGGTAGCGCTTCCGGCGGAGAGCCAGGATGCCGTCGTCGTCGTGGATCATCCTGGCCTGCTTTCGGATGGTGGTCGCCTCTTCCTCCACCTTGCGATCGTCAAACAGGACGATGAGATTCTGGGCCGTCCCCTGGGATAGCCTGTCGGTCACCGCCGCCGGGACGGTGGGAGGAATGCGTTCGGCCGCAATGTCGAGCGCCCAGGCAGACAATAGTGCTCCTGTCAGAGCGACTCGGATGATTCTTCCTGTATGTAATGCCATGGCTGGCTCCAGGTACTGCCCGTTTTTGGAAGAGGGTGACGCGTATTCCAAAAGGGGCTTCCTGGTTCCATGCGCGCTGGTCAGCAAAGTACCCGTTTCAATTCCTATTCTCAACCAATACCAGCTTCGTGTTGCGGTTGCGTTACCTTGGTGCTGTTTTTACGAAAAACAATGAACACATTCGGGGCGGGGGTGTGCGTTTGTTTGCAGGATGGAGCTGTTTTGGGGTTGGAGTGCTTAATAGAACGAAAAGGACTTACGGTTAGAGCCGTAAGTCCTTAATTTGTTGGTGGAGATGAAGGGATTCGAACCCTCGACCCCTGCCTTGCGAAGGCAGTGCTCTCCCAGCTGAGCCACATCCCCGTATATGCTTGTCGTAATGCTATATGAGCGGCAGCGTTAACGTGAAAACCGCTCCTCGTTCTCCGTTTTCCACTTCAATGGAGCCGTTGTGGTTCAGCATGATGCGCTTGACAATGGCCAGTCCGAGCCCGCTTCCCTGGGGTTTGGTGGTGAAGAACGGATCGAAAATCCGGGGCAGCATGTCGGGATGGATGCCGCCACCAGTGTCGCTAATGCTAATCATTACTGAGTTTTTGTCAAGAAATACTTTCTGTAGCCCGATCTCCAGCGCTCCTCCGTCCGTCATGCATTCACAGGCATTCAGAATCAGGTTGAGGAAGACCTGCTTCAGTTGGTGGGCGTCTCCCAGGACGATCCAAGGGCCGCCGCTGAACGAGGTCGTCAGGCTTACGTTATTCTCCTCCAGGGGGGTGCTGCTGACTTCGAAACACTCGCCAAGAATCTCCTCCAGATCGCAGTTGCCGTAATCGAAGCAGACCATCGGTTTGCTGGTAAAGCTGAGGATGTCGGTCAACATCCTCTCCAGGCGACAGACCTCTTTGCTGATGATATCGGCGTAGCGGTATTCGGGCGATTCCGTTGCCAGGTTCTTGATCAGGCGCCGGGAGAATCCTCCGATGGTTATGAGCGGATTCTTCAGCTCATGTGCCAGTTTTGCCGCCATCTCTCCCACTGCAGCCAGGCGCTCGCCGCGTATCAGGCGTTCACGGGCGTCACGCAGGTTGGAGTGGGCCTCTTCGACACGATTGTAGAGCATGGAGTTTTCCACGGCCATGCCGGCCTGATTTGCGAAGAGTTGCAGGAAGTGCAGGTCATCCAGGGTGATCTTGGCGCCGGAGCCGGGGTTGTCCACTGCGATCATGCCCAGGTTTTTGTCCCGCGCCATCAGGGGGACGGCGGCAAAGGCGGACACGCCCAACTCCCTGAGGGCAAGGCATGCCGGGCAGGCGTCGCTCTCCGGTTGCTCGGCATGGTATACGACGTTTTCCACCATGATTTTGCTGATGACTTGACAGCTTCCGTCGATATCGATGCGGGTTGACCGTACCTGGTTGCAGAAGTCCGTTGCACGTTGGTGGGCGATGACCTGATCGCTGATGTCCCAGCGGTTGCTGAGCCGGTTTTCTTCGTCGCCCTCGACAACCAGTCTTTCGGAGGTGTCGCAGGTGACGCCGAGCATTCCCTGCAACGTACGGGACTTTTCGTTGTGCAGGAAGAGCATGGCTCGCTGGAAGAGCGGAGATGGGCCGGATGTCAGAGCGGTAAGGATCAGGTGGATGAGCTTGTTGAGGCGGATGGTTGATAACAGGGTGTTGCTGAGCTGGTACAACAGTGCCAGCTCGTTGAGTTTCTTGTCCGTGGTGTCGCAGTGGGGGGTGTTGTTCTGATTTTCCATGCGCTATCCGATACAGAGGCAAGAGGATTTTAAGGGTTACGGCCGTTTTTCCTTCTTCTCGGCTTCCAGCTTGCAGTTGATGCAGAGCGTCGTGACTGGGCGTACCTTGAGGCGCGCCTCCCCGATCTCGTCGCCGCATTCTTCGCAGATTCCAAATTCGCCGCTGTCCATTCGGCTGAGCGCTTCTTTGATTTTGTTGATAAGCTTACGCTCACGGTCGCGGATGCGCAACTCGAAATTCCGGTCCGATTCCTGGGTGGCGCGATCAGTGGGGTCGGGAAAATTGGACGAATCGGCGGTCATTTCGGTTACGGTCTTGCCCGCCTCACTCAGGAGGGATTTCATCTCCTCCATCAAAACATTTCTGAAATACTCCAGTTTTTCAGCTTCCATTGCCTGCTCCTGATCTTTCTCTTTAAAAAAAAAGAGTCTAAAGATAACCATTGGCCAAGTCCAGAAAAAAATAGAATCACTGCATAAGCAACTGCATGGCCTCATCCACCGAGGCAACCCCCTCAAGCCGGATCTTGCCTTTCGTGAGCCGCCTCAAGTTGCCGGCGGGGATGATGCAGGACTGAAAACCGAGCTTCTCTGCCTCGGCGATGCGCTGCTCCGGTTGGGTGATGGCGCGCACCTCTCCAGCCAGCCCCACCTCGCCCAGTACGACGGTCTGGGGCGGGATGATCCTATCCAGGTGGCTGGAGGCAACCGCCATGATCATGGCCAGGTCGGCGGCCGGTTCATTGAGGCGCACGCCGCCTGCCGCGTTTAAGAAAATATCCAGTCCGGCCAGATGCAGGCCGACCTTTTTCTCCAGCACCGCTACAAGGAGCGCAAGGCGGTTGTGGTCGACCCCGATGGTTGTTCGCCGCGGGACTGGGTAGGATGTCTGGGTAACCAAGGCCTGAAGTTCCACCAGCAGCGGGCGACTCCCCTCCAGGGATGCTGTTACCACAGATCCCGGTGCGCCCAGGGGGCGCTCGGAGAGGAACAGTTCCGACGGGTTCTCCACGCCGATCAGCCCCTCCCGCTTCATTTCAAAGACACCGATCTCGTTGGTCGAGCCGAAGCGGTTCTTCACCGCCCGCAGGATGCGGAAGGGGTGGCTGCCGTCCCCTTCGAAATAGAGCACCGTATCAACGATATGCTCCAGCACCCGCGGCCCGGCGATGGCGCCGTCCTTTGTGACGTGGCCGACAATGAATACCGGTATGCCCAGGCCCTTGGCCAGCAGCATCAACTTGCCGGCGGATTCCCGCACCTGGCTGACGCTGCCGGGGGCCGATTCCAGGGCCGAGGTCCAGACGGTCTGGATGGAGTCGATTACCATGACCGTTGGTTTGAGGGCTGTGGCATGGGCAATGATCGCCTCCAGAGAGTTCTCCGCCAGGATGAGCAGTCGCTTGTGGGACGCACCCAGGCGTTCGCCTCGCAGGCGGGTCTGGGAGGCCGACTCCTCGCCCGAAACGTACAACACTTGCCCGGCTGAAGCGGCCAGGTTGTGCATGGCCTGAAGCAGCAGGGTCGACTTGCCGATGCCCGGGTCGCCGCCGATCAGCACCAGCGAGCCGGGCACGATGCCTCCTCCCAGCACCCGGTCCAACTCCCCCAGGTCGGATGCGATCCTGGTTTCCGACTGGGCCGGCACGTCGCAGATCGGTATCGGCTTGGAACGCTCGCCGGACGGTGCGGCCTGGCGCGGGGCGGAGGCCTCCTCGGTCATGCTGTTCCAGGAACCGCAATCGGGGCACTTGCCCAGCCACTTGGGGGACTGGCAGCCGCAGTTCTGGCAGGAAAAAACGGTTTTCACCTTCATGTCCACTCCTCTGCTCCCGGCGGCAACATTCTGAAAACAGGCGGGTTTGCGTCGGTTACGCCGCTCACGGGAATTGACAAAGCCGGTTTTCGGTATATCATTGCAGCCACCTTATTACCAGCAAACAAGGAATGAACAATGGATTTCTACCGTCCTTCCTCTTCTCAGGAAACCAGTGATGCCTTAGCCAGCATCTACAGGACGTTACGGGCGTGGAAGTTCTACCCCACGGGACACCCCGGCCGTACGAACAGCATCAGGCAGGCCCACGCGGCCATGCAGGCCCTGCTTGCCGGTCATTCCCTGACACTCGTCTCCGGCCGTACCGGTTTTTCCCTTCCCGATGGTGAGGCGCTCAAGGATGCGACGCGCCTGTCGCTGGCCCTTTCCTTCGAACTCTTCAGCAGGCGTGTGCAGAGGATAACCTTTCTCGCCGATCTCTTTCCCGAGGATCTGCTGGATTTGGTCAGGACCCTTGCCCTGTCTCCGGAAGAGGTTCATGGGGCCGGCGGTATGGAACGAATCATGGCCGAACGGGGCGTGCGGACCATCTGGGTCAACGAACTGGATCTCTCCGCCATCCAGGGGAAGCGGCGCGGCGTGGAGGCGAGCGGCATCGTGCCACCGGGGGTGGATGAGCTTGAACGGCCGGTTGTCTCCGTTGTCGCGGAGAGTGAAGAGTTGCCTGTCTCCGCTGAGGAGCGGCCCGACTCGGAAGAGACGCTGCGATCCCTGCTGCTTCGCCTGGCCAGGGCACGGGATGGGCATGAGTATCTGATGCTGGTGCGCCAGGCTACCGCCTGTGCCGATCTCATGGTGTCGCGGAACAGCCTGGCCCCGTTGCTGCCTCTGGTTGAACTGTTGGCGCTGCACGCCCATGGCCCGGACCGGGAGAAGGGTGAACATGCCCGCTCCGGGCTGGAACAGCTGGCCGGCCAGCGGGCGCTGCTGCTTTTTCTGCTCGATCCGCCGGCCGACACGGAGGGCGCGGCTCCGGAGACCCTGGCGACGCTGTTCAGCTCCGCGGACACTGCCGCCATTTCCCTTGTGGTGGAGCTGCTGGCGGCCAGCGAAAGCCGCACCCGGCGCAAGGCGCTGGCCACCCTGCTGGTTCAGGCGGGGGAGCGGGCCGTGCCGGCGATTACGGCTATGATGTCGGACCAGCGCTGGTACGTGATCCGCAATCTGGTTGCCATTCTGGGAGATATCGCCAGCCCCGGGGTGTTACCGGTCCTGCGTGAGTGCCTTCGGCATGAAGATAACCGGGTCTGCAAGGAGGCTATCCGCAGCCTGGCAAAAATCGGTGGCAGGGATGCCGAGACGGCCATCATTGCCGTTCTCAAGGGCACTGATCCGTTGCTGCTTCCCCAGGCCATGGCGTCTCTGGGCGGGATGCGCAGCCGCCGGTCGGTGGGGGCGCTGATGCAGCTCATCTGCGCGGACGACCTGTTCCTGAAGAGTTTGCCTCTCAAGATCAATGCCCTGGCTGCCGTCGCCATGATCGGCGACAGCTCCGTTGTGCCGCGCCTGCTGGAGGTGCTGCAGCGTCGTCCGCTGATGGCACGTAACCGCTGGACCGCCCTGAAGATCCATGTGGTCACCTGTCTGGCTGGGCTGGGCGAGCCGCGCGCCATTCCGGTTCTCAGGAAGATGGCGCATGCATCGGGAGAACTTGGGCATGCCTGCACTGTTGTTATCGACTCCATGGAGCGGACGGGAGGCGGCAGACGTGCAGGCGCTTGACAAGCAGGCCGCCCTGCGGATGGTCACCGTATTTTCCGGCGCGGTCAAGGGAATGGCCTTCTATCCCGCGTCGCACCCCGCCATCAGCCAGCCACTGCTGGAGCTTGACAGGAGCATGGCTGCCCTGCTCAGGCGCGTCCCCAGTTTTTCCTGGGTGATCGTTGATGGCGCCCTGCTCTTCGATGATCACCTCTTCATCGCCCCCTCCGCGGCAGTTGTCGACCTGGTCAATCGCATGATGGAAAAGGAGATCGGCCGCATAACCTTCTCGGCCGGGTTGGCCCTTGACGAGCTGCAGGGATTTGTTCGCCTTCTGTCAGCCAGGAACAGCGGTCTGAATGAGATCCGCTCCGCCCTTAAACTGGCACGCATCGATCACATCCGGCTGCTGCGCCAGGACGAGGAGCGCGACGGGGCGCACGAAGACGGCGAGGCAGAGGGGGACCATCGGGAAATCTATGGCTGTGCCCTGGGCGCCATCCGCGGTGTCTGTCGCGATATCGAGCAGGGGCGCATACCCAGCAGCGCTCCGGTCATCCGGGTGGTTGGCCGCATGGCCGACATCACCATGCGGGACCCCTCGACCCTGTTGGGTCTGAGCATGATCAAGGATTACGACAACTACACCTTTACCCACTGCGTTAACGTGGGGGTGCTGGCCATGGCCCTGGGCGCGTCCCTGGGGCTGGATATTTCCCTGGTCAGGGAGCTGGGCATTGCCGGGCAGTTGCACGACATCGGCAAGACTTTGGTGCCCAAACAGATCCTCAACAAGCCGGGAAAACTCTCCAGTCTCGAGTTCGAGGAGATCAAGCGCCACCCGGATCTGGGCTACAACATCATCCGCCAGATGGAGGGGATCAGCCAGCGCATTGCCCGGGTCGTGCTGGGCCACCATGTGCACTTCAACCGCAACGGCTATCCGGACCGGGCCCGTACCCTGCCACTCGATCAGATGATCGATATTGTCGCTGTCGCGGATACCTACGATGCCGTTACCACCGTGCGGGTCTACCAGTTTCCGGTCACTCCCCAGACAGCCCTGGACAAGCTGTGGAGCATGGCGGGAACGGTGCTGGACGGGGAGCTGGTGAAGCGTTTCGCCGGTATGATGGGGAAATATCCGGTGGGGACGCTGGTGCGGCTGGACACCAACGAAGTGGCGGTGGTGTACCGTCCCAATCCGCTGGACGAGGAGGCGCCCCTGGTCAGGGTGCTGTTCGAGTCTGACGGAACCCTCCTGAAAACTCCCCGTGATCTTGCCCTGGTCAAGCCGGACGGCTGCCGTTACGCCGGTATCGTCGGGGTGGTCGATCCGCTCCTCAAGAATATCGACGTGGGGAAATACGTTATGGCCGAGGAACGTCTATCGGCAGGATGCTGAGGGCGGTGGCGGCTGCCTGGCGGGTGGATGGGTGTGGCGAGGCGAGCAGTGCCTCGATGCGAACGGCGGAGGAGTGGTCACCCAGGCGGGCCAGGGCCAGGGCCGCCTCGGCCTCCCGTGAACCGTCATCGGCATCCAGAAAGGGTTGCAGTCGGCCGTGCAGTTCGGGGGTGGCGCTGAAATTGCCCAGGGCTGCGATGGCCCTGGCCTGGATGGCGGCAGACCGGTCATCCAGCCTCTCCAGCAGTGCCGGCAGCGTGGCGGTGTTGCCGAGCGAGCCCAGCACCTCTACCGCAACCGCCCTGATATCATCCTCGGGCCGCCGTGTGCAGTAGACCAAGGCAGGGATGACCCTCTCGCCACCGATCTTTCCCAGGGAATAGATCGCCTTGATCCGTGTTCCCATGTCCCCCCTTTTCAGAGACAACAGGATTTCATCCAGGCTCGAAATGCCCTCAAGGCGTTCGATGGCCCCTGCAGCGGCGTCGCGCACCTCGGGGGTCGTGTCCCTGAGCAGCGGCCGCAAGGCCTGTATTCTCCGTAGAACGGTTTCGTGCATGACACGTTTTTAACAGAAAAAAACCGCCGGAACAACGTCATATTTTCCGCACTGTCCGACTGAAAGGGGGCAAAGGCGTCCCGCAAACTCTGCGATGGAAAAAAAGCGCAACAGATGGTAGTGTGTTGCGCTGTTTTAAGCGTAACCGCCATACCATCCCGCAAGAGGTTTGTCCCGTGACACGTTTTTTTAAGCTGCTGCTGCTGGCCGTGGGAATGTATCTGCTCTACGTTGTTATCTCCTTGGCCATGCTGCGGCCGGTAACCGACCTGGTGAACAGAAAATTCACCACGACCATTCAGGTAAAGGACTGGCAGGGGGATTACCACCCCTTCGTGGTCGGTCCCCAAAACCGCTATTGGACCCGCTCCGACCAGATACCGCCGGAAATGAAGTGGGCCGTGATCCTGGCGGAGGACAGCAACTTCTACAAACACGAGGGTTTTGACGTCAAGGCCATCAAGCAGGCCATCAAGTACGACCTGGAAAAGAAGAGTTTCGCCCGCGGCGCCTCCACCATCACCCAGCAGACGGCCAAAAACCTGTTCCTCTCCCGGGAAAAGACCGTCACCCGCAAGGTTAAGGAGCTGTATCTGGCCTGGCGCATGGAGCGGGAACTGACCAAGGGTCGCATCATCGAGCTGTACCTGAATGTGGTTGAGCTGGGGCCGATGGTCTACGGTATCGGCCATGGTTCGCGCTACTACTTCGGAAAACCGGCTTCGGCCCTGACTACCCGCGAGTGCGCCTTCCTGGCTGCCATGCTTCCCGGTCCCCGGCTGGCCTACAACCCCTACAAAAATCTGCGCCGCGTCCTGCAACGCTCGGACATGATTATCCGGCTGCTCTACAAAAAAGGCGTCCTGGACCGCAACGAATACCGGGCAGCCCTGGCGGAACAACCCAACATCAGCGGGTTGCAGCGCAAGGTGGACCGGGAGATTGCCCAGCCGCCGGTTTTCCAGTCGCAGTCGTCGGCCAGGCAGGAGGAGCCGGCGGAGCCCCCCCTGACGGATCTGCCGGCTGAGCCGCCTGAGGCGGGCGCCGAGCCGGCCGCTGTCCCGACGGCTCCCGAGAATGGCGCTGAACAGGCGGTACCGCTGCCTGAGGGAGCGGAGAGGTAGTGCCGTCCCCGGGAAAGCTGCACGGGCAGTCTCCGCGGCATTGCCGCGGGAAGAGGAGCGAGATGAATCAGGAACATTGCCCCATAACCGAAAAAACCGACCTAAAAAACCTGACCCTGCCTGCTCTGGAGCAGTTTCTGCGGGGGCAGGGCAAGGAGCGCTTCCGCGCCACCCAGGTCTTTAAATGGATCTACCAGCACGATGCCCGCAGCTTCCAGGAGATGACCAACATATCCAAGGATCTGCGGGCGGAGCTGGAGGCGAAGGCGTACATCAGCAACCTGGAGCCGGAGGCCGTTGAGGTGGGCGGCGACGGTACGCGCAAGTACCTGTTCGGCCTGGAAGACGGCAATTCGGTGGAGTCGGTGCTCATACCGGACGAGGGGCGCAACACCCTCTGCATCTCCTCCCAGGTGGGGTGCGCCATGGGGTGCGCGTTCTGTCTCACCGGGACGTTCAGTCTGACCCGCAACCTGACCACGGCCGAGATCGTCAACCAGATCATGGCCGTGCGGCGCGATGTGGAGATACGCAACATCGTCATGATGGGCATGGGGGAGCCGCTGCACAACCTGGATAACGTCATCCCGGCCATCCACATCATGATCGACGGTAATGGCCTGCAGCTCTCCAACCGCCGGGTCACGGTCTCCACCTGCGGACTGGCGCCGGAGATGGAGCGACTTGGCCGGGAGTTGCCCAACGTCAATCTGGCCGTATCGCTGAACGCCACCACCGACGAACTGCGCGACCGGATCATGCCGATCAACCGCCGCTATCCGCTGAAGGAGCTGCTCAGGGCCTGCCGGGAGTTCCCGCTTCCCGGACGCCGCAAGGTCACCTTCGAATACGTCATGCTGGGGGGGGTGAACGACACGCTGGAGGATGCCAAGCGGCTGTTGCGCCTGACGAGCGATATCCCCAACAAGGTCAACCTGATTCCCTTTAACGAGTTCCAGGGGTGTGAATTCCGCTCTCCCACCCGGGCGGCCATCGATGCCTTTCACAAATACCTGATCGACCGCCATGTGACGGTGATTACCCGCGACAGCCGCGGCAGTGACATCTCCGCTGCCTGCGGCCAGTTGAAGGGAAAGCTTGACGCGGCTAGACAGCCGACGGAATAGAGTCTGCAAGCCTGTCTGGACAGCAGGGGGAGGGGCGGTATGGGTGAAGAGAGCAGAAGGAACTATGAGTTCTCCTGGAGTCTTCTGGGGGACCTGGAACAGGGGCGTCCCAATCTTGGCTTGCACACCCGGCTGGAAGTGTATCGCCTGATGCAGTTCAGCTTTCGCGATGTCCTGGAACAGCGCTTTGGCCCGGAAGAGACAGACCGCATATTTTTCGATGCGGGTTATCTGGCCGGCAGGGAGTTTCATAGCCACCTGATCGGTCCGCAGAGCGACCTGGGCGCGTTCGTCACCAAGCTGCAGGGGGTGCTGAGGGAGATGGGCATCGGCATCCTGCGCGTCGAGGAGAGCGATCCTGAGAAGGGCTGCTTCGTCATCACCGTATCGGAAGACCTGGACTGCTCCGGCCTGCCCGAATCGGGGGTGCAGTACTGCACCTACGACGAGGGGTTCATCGCTGCCCTGCTGGAGGGGTTCTGTGGTAAAAAATTCGTGGTCAAGGAGGTGGATTGCTGGTGCACCGGTGACCGCACCTGCCGCTTCAGGGCCGAGGCGGATGCCGCGTGAGCGATGCGACCCGCCGCATACTGGAGCAGTTGGCAAAAGGACGTGTGCCGGAGACCATTCCCGACGATGCCGTCTGCGCCGATGAACTGCGGTGGTTGGCCGAGTACCTTGCAGCTGTTCAATGCTTCACCATTGCGCTGGGCAACGGCGATCTGAGTGCGTCGCTCACCGGCTTCGGCGGCCCGGTCGCCGGAGGGCTGAAGTCGCTCCAGGCCAGCCTGCGTCATCTCACCTGGCAGACGCGGCAGGTTGCGGCGGGAGACTTCAGCCAGCGGGTTGATTTCATGGGCGAGTTCGCGGCAAGTTTCAACGCCATGGTTGTCAGTCTGGCCGAGGCGCGCCGGGACATGGAGCGCATGAATGCCAGGTTACAGGAAGAACTGGCCCAGCAGCTGGCCATGGCGGAGGCGTTGCGGGAAAACCAGGAGTGCTTCAGGCTTATCACCGAAAATGTCAACGTGGTTATCTGGATCATGGATGCTGCCACGCTGCGCTTCACCTATGTGGGTCCCTATATCACCAGGCTCCGCGGACTGAGTGTTGAAGAGGCGCTGGCCGAGACGTTTGAGGAATCCCTGGCCCCTGATTCACGGGTGCGGGTCATGGAGAAGATGGCGCAGAACATGGAACGCTTTCGCCAGACCGCTGATGTTTCCGTCTTCTTCGACAGCATCGAGGTGGAACAGCTTTGCAGGGATGGTCGGTGTGTTCACGTTGAGATGGTGATCTCAGCCATTACGGATAAAGCGGGAAAACTGAAGGATTTCGTAGGAGTCTCCCGTGACATTACGACACGCAAGGCTGTCGAGCAAGAGCTTACCTATCTGAGCAACCACGATGCGTTGACCGGACTCTATAACCGGGCATTCTTCGATGCCGAGCTGGAACGGGCGACCCATTCCCGGGACTTTCCCCTGAGCATTATCGCAGCTGACCTGGACGGCCTGAAAACGGTCAACGACACCCTGGGCCACGCCATGGGCGACCGGTTGATCAAGGGGGCTGCCGCTGTCCTGCTGATGGCATTCCGGGATGATGACATTGTCTCCCGTACGGGGGGCGACGAATTCGTGGTTCTGCTCCCCTGCATGGGGGCCGAGGCCGCGACCGTCCTGCTGGGCCGCATCAGGGCCTGCGAGGAGAGCTACAATGCCACCGAGGGAGGTCCGGCGGTGAGGATGTCGCTGGGAGTGGCAACGGCGCTGAACAGTGGTGAGGTTGCCCAGGCGCTGGCGGATGCCGATACCCGCATGTATGCCGACAAGGCGTTGCGAAAGCAGAAGAGGGGATAATGCTTGCGTAAGGGGTCTGGCCCGCACCATTCACGGTGCGGGCCAGACGATGGGGTATGACGGGGAGCTGCAGTTCGTGTTACAGGGTGCGGCCGGACTGGTTCTCGGCCCGGCGGCTGCGGTACTCCACCACCGGCTGACGGGCAGGCTCACGTGAGGTGCGGCCGGAGGATGGCTTGGCTGCGTTGTTCCAGGGTTTGCCCTGTGCCCCCGACGCCTTTCCCTTGAAACCGGTCTTTCCGTAGCGTCCTCCGCCGGGAGACTTTCTCTTTCCCGGCGCTCCCCCGCCGGACACACGGCGCAGTACCGACAGCGGCGCAAGCCCTTCAATGTTCTGCTCAGGCAGCTTCTTGCCGATGAAGCGCTCGATGCGCTCCAGATAGCTCAGCTCCGACGGAGATACGAAGGAGATGGCGATGCCGGAAGCTCCGGCCCGTCCGGTGCGGCCGATGCGGTGGACGTAATCCTCGGCAAAGCGGGGCAGGTCGAAGTTGATCACGTGGCTGATGCCGTTCACATCCAGTCCGCGGGCAGCCACGTCGGTGGCTACCAGCAGGCGGATGGCACCCCTGCGCATGCGCTCGATGGTCTTATTGCGGGCGAACTGGTTCATGTCGCCGTGCAGCGGCGCAGCCGGGTGTCCCTCGCGGCTCAGTTCGCGGGCCAGTTCATCGGCATCGCGTTTGGTGGCCGAGAAGATGATCGCCCTGGTCAGGCCCTTGTCGCTGACCAGATGGCGCAACAGCTCCTTCTTGTGGCCCAGGTTGTCGGCCACGTGCAGGCGCTGCTCGATCAGTTCGTGGGACGATGTGCGCACTGCCAGCTCGATCCGTTGCGGGTTGCGCAGCATTTTTTCCGCCAGCTTGAGAACGGTGGTACCCATGGTGGCGGTGAACATCAGGGTCTGGCGTTCTTGGGGAGCGGCGGAAACAATCTTTTCCATGTCTTCGCTGAAGCCCATGTCCAGCATGCGGTCGGCCTCGTCCAGCACCAGCATCTCCAGGCGGTTGAGGGCTATGCTTCCCCGCTCCAGGTGGTCCAGCAGACGTCCCGGCGTGGCGACGATCAGGTCCACCGGCGCGGAGAGCAGGCGCAACTGCTCCCGGTAGGGCATGCCCCCCAGGATGGAACCGCAGCGCAGACGTGCTCCACGGCTGTAGCTGCGGGCCGCGTCAATGCACTGGCCGGCCAGTTCGCGGGTGGGGGTCAGAACGAGTACCCGCGGCCCCTTGCCGGGGACAGGGGAAGGGGTGCTGAGCCGCTGCAGCGCCGGCAGTACAAAGGCGGCGGTCTTGCCGGTGCCGGTCTGGGCCGTGGCGATCAGGTCGCTGCCGGTCATGACCACCGGAATGGCCTGCTGCTGGATCGGGGTCGGGGTGGTGTAGCCGCAGGCGGTCACCGCCTTGAGGATGGCAGGGGTGAGGTTGAGCTCTTCAAACGTCATGCATGTTCCTTCTGTGGGGGTGGTGTCATTGCGAAAGCGCACGCGAGCCGTGGGATCAACCGGATGATCCGCAGGACAGGGACGGCAGTGCCGCGTGTGCAAGGCTGTGCAACACCGGATGACATTCAGGCACTATCCGTGAATGCCGGGACTCCGGTGAACAATCTTCGCCTGCCAAACGTACTGCCAAGTTCAATAAAAGAGGGATTGAATCAGGGGATCGGTAAGCGATGATACGGGAAGAGCAGCGGACACCGTGCCGTTGCTCTGTGTGACAGTCCGCTTGGTAAGATAGAGGCGTTTGCCGGCAAACGCAAGCATTTCTTTTGCGGAGCCTGACTTTTCTGTCGGGATGGGGCTGTTTATAACCGGATTCGACGCCATTGCCGGAGAAAATAACTGTTGTGCTTTGTGGTCGAAACCCGTAGAGTTCAGGGCGGTTTATGCTGCTCTGCGTCATTGCGGAGCGGGCTTATGACTTGTACGACGAAAGGAAATCACAGGTATGGCTATGGATGCGGTTGGCGTCATCGGCGGGAGCGGGCTGTACGAGATGGAGGGGCTTGAGGATGTGGCGCGGGTCAGGCTGGAAACCCCCTTCGGTGCCCCCTCCGATGAATACGTCACCGGTGTGCTGGGCGGTGTGCCCATGGTGTTTCTGCCGCGGCATGGCCGCGGACATCGGCTGCTTCCCTCGGAAGTCAATTACTGTGCAAATATCCATGGCATGAAGCAACTGGGGGTGGGGCGGATCATCTCGGTCTCTGCCGTGGGCAGCCTGAAGGAATCCATCGAACCGGGGCACATCGTTATCCCGGACCAGTTCGTTGATCGCACCAAGGGGGTGCGGCGGGACAGTTTTTTCGGCGACGGGGTGGTGGCCCATGCCGGTTTTGCCGATCCGGTCTGCCACGAGCTCTCGGCCCTGCTGGACCGGGCGGCGCTCACCGCCGGCGCCACCGTCCACAGGGGCGGGACCTACGTCTGTATGGAGGGGCCGGCCTTTTCCACCCGTGCCGAGTCGTTCATGTATCGCTCCCTTGATGCGTCGGTGATCGGCATGACCAACCTGACCGAAGCCAAGCTGGCCAGGGAGGCCGAGATCTGCTACGGCATCATCGCCCTGTCCACCGATTACGACTGCTGGCACGAGACCCACGACGACGTGACGGTGGAGGCGATCCTGGAGATCATTCGCCGCAACGTGGCCATGGCCAAGAGCATCATCCGCCAGGCCGTGACGGAGATCCGCGCCGTGAGGGACTGCGCCTGCGCAACCGCCATGCAGTACGCCGTACTGACCGACAGAAGCGTCATACCGGCGGAGACGAGGCGCAAGCTTGACCTGATCGTCGGCAAGTATCTGTAGCACCTAATCACCTGACAGGAGAGGAGTATTCATGGGCATCGTTGTCGTCGGTACCGTGGCTTTTGACACGGTGGAAACCCCCTTTGGCAGGGGAGAACATGTGCTGGGCGGTTCAGCCACCTATTTTTCCACCGCAGCCAGTTTCTTCAGCGATGTCTCGCTGGTGGCGGTGGTGGGCGAGGATTTCCCCGAAGAGCATGTGAGTTTTCTCCAGTCGCGCTCCATCGATACCGCCGGTCTGCAGCGCATTCCGGGCAAGACGTTCCAGTGGCGTGGGAAGTACGGCTATGACCTGAACGATGCCCAGACCCTGGACACCCAGTTGAACGTGCTGATGGAGTTCCGTCCCGACCTGCCCGAAAGCTACCGCGACGCGGAGTACCTCTTTCTGGCCAATATCGATCCCGAGTTGCAGATGCAGGTATTGGAACAGGTGCGTTCACCCCGGCTGGTGGCCTGCGATACCATGAACTTCTGGATATCCTCCAAGCCCGAGGCACTGACGGAGGTGCTGCGCAAGGTGGATATCGTGGTCATTAACGAGGCAGAGGCGCGTCAGTTCACCTCGGAGGCAAACCTGGTCAAGGCGGCCCGCGCCATCATCTCCCTGGGGTGCAAACGTCTGGTAGTCAAGCGCGGAGAGTACGGCGTGCTGATGTTTACCGCCGATTCGGTTTTTGCCGCCCCGGCCTACCCCCTGGAGGAAGTGTTCGACCCCACCGGTGCTGGCGACACCTTTGCCGGCGGGTTCATGGGGTACCTGGCCAATACCGGTGACCTGAGCGACGCGGGAATCCGCCAGGCGATCGTTTTCGGAAGCGTGATGGCGTCGTTCAACGTGGAGGACTTCAGTCTGGATCGCATGAAGCGCCTGGAGTTTCGCGAGATCGAATCCCGCTTCAAGAGTTTCAAGGCATTAACCAGCTTCCGCGACATCGCGTCCCTGTAGCCCTAACTCCTGTGGTTCATTGACAATGAAGGCTGGATTTGATAGCGTTCGCCCGTTACGCAGAGAGGGTACTTCAACTGATCGGCCCAGTATGAGACTACGTCCCCGCCATATTACGCTCCTGCTTGTTGTACTCTTTGCCGTGGCCGGGTGCGTCAGCAGTCGTAACCCCTGGCAAACCGAGAGTTACCCCGGCTCCTATCACTACCAGATGGGATTGTCCTATCTGGGGGAGCGCAACTACACCGGCGCGCTGGTGGAGTTGACCGAAGCGGCTAAACTCGAACCGGACAATCCCGAGGTGCTCTACAACCTGGGAATTGCCTACATGGGAAAACGGCGACCCGATCTCGCCGAACCCCGCTTTCTCAGGGCGATCACAGTCAAGCCGAACTATTCCACGGCACGCAATGACCTGGGGGTGGCCTACCTGGAACTCAAGCGCTGGGACAACGCCATTCAGCAGTTCAAGATCGTCAAGGATGATCTCTTCTTCGAATTCACCGAAAACGCGGCCATAAACCTGGCACTGGCCTATCTGGGCAAGGGTGATTATCCCCGCTCCCTGGCTGAATTGAACGCCATTCTGCGCGGCAATCCCCGCAGGCTTGAGGCCCGCCTTTCCCTGGGACGGGTCTATTTCGCCATGGATCGCCCCGAGCAGGCCATTGCCGAATACCAGCGGGTGATAGATATCTACCAGGACTACGGAGATGCCCACTACCACCTGGGGCTGGCCTACCTGAAAGTGCAGAATATTCCCGCGGCACGAAACGCCTTCCGTGAAGTCATCCGTATCAAGCCGAACACTGAGCTGGGGCGTTCGGCCATGGGGTACCTGGAACTGCTGAAGTAAGTGAGGCTTGCGTGTCCGACAGAGAGACCAACAACGCCGATCACGGTGCAAGTACACCCGGAACGATCCTCAGGAGATGCCGCGAATTCCGCGGCGCTTCCATCCAAGACGCTGCGGGAGCGACCAAGATTGCCGAGCATCATCTCAGGGCGCTGGAACAGGACCGCTTCACCGAATTTGCCAACCCGGCATATCTGAAAGGTTTTTTGCGCATCTATTCCGACTATCTGGGCCTCAGTCCGGACGACATGATCCGTTTGTGCGAGCGGCAGCATGTGCCGCCAGGAGAGGGCGGCGACGGTCGGCCGGAGAAAAAACGGTCGTTCAGGAGCGTGAGACGTTCCTTTCCCTGGAAGAAGCTGTTTCTGCCGGCCGTTCTGCTGCTGCTGATGATCGTCACTTCGGTCCTCCTCGATCATTCCCCTCTTCCCCGGCGTCATCTTCCTCGTCCCCTGCCTCTGCCGACTGCCGTTCCCGTGGCGGCGATCCAGCCGGTGCTCTCCAGTTCGACAGCAGCGGCGTTTCCCGAGGAGGCAGAACCGGCGGTCGAAGCCGAACAACCCTTGAGTCATGACGAGGCTCAGGCAGAGAAGGCTGCTCACCCCGATGCCGCGGCTGAAGCCTCCCGGGGAGTAGTGGTGCGCCTGAGGGTCATTCATAACGCTTCCCTGGCCGTTACCATGGACGGGACCACATCCCAGCACTACGAGCTGACCAGTGGCGATACCTTTGAGTGGAAAGCCGACCGGACCATTGCCCTGGAGCTGTCCAACGCCGGCAGCGCGGTCGTTGAGTTGAACGGCAGATCACTTGGTTCCCTGGGCGCAAACGGTGCCCCGGTATACGTGCTGCTGGACGCCAACGGCATCAGGCAGCAGTAGGTATCAGCTGCTCTCCATGGCGGGGCGTAAAGCGATGTGCTCGCGCCGCCCCCCTGAAGTTCCCCTGTGCCCCCTCTCCGCTCTCATGCCCGGTTTGTCAAAAATAGACAGTAAAATCATACGTGTTCAGATCTGTAAAAATAGGCGGGTGGTCTTGACAGCTGCCGGCCAGGTGCTAGACTCGTATCCATAGTCTAATGTGGGGGAGTGCGCCGTGGCAGAACAGAAGAAACGCATACTGGTCGTTGATGATGAGGAAAACGCCCGTATTGCCTTGTCGAAGATTCTTACCCGGGAGGGGTACGAAGTGGCATCAGCTGGCAACGGCCAGGAGGCGCTTACCTATCTGCGCGCCAGGGACGTGGAACTGGTCATCACCGATATCAACATGCCGGAGATGAACGGCATGGCATTTCTGCGCGAACTGAACAAGATCCGTCCTGCCAGCAATGTCATCATGATCACCGCCTACGGCGAGGTTGAATCCTATATCGAGGCCATGAATCTGGGCGCCTTTGAATACATTAACAAGCCGGTCAAGATCGATGAGCTTAAAAGAATCATCGCCAAGGTTTTCAAGAAGGGCTGATTATTTTCACAAGGAGGTGCATGATGAAACCGTTCGAACGGATCTTGATCGCCATCGATTTTTCGGAGAATTCCACCTATGCCTTTGACTGCGCCCTGATGCTTGCCAGGCAGTTCAACGCCCGGCTTACGGTCATGCACGTGATCAACGAGCCGATCGACCTGCGCGGTTTCTATGTGCCGCACATCTCCTTCGAGCAACTTGAAAAGGAGATCGAGGCGGGCGCGGCCGAGATGATGGAGACATTCTGCCGGGAAAAATTGAGCGATTACAAAAATTTCGAGACCAGTGTCGTTACCGGCATTCCCTACGAAGAGATCATCCGCAAGGCACAGGAAATCGACGCCTCCCTGATCGTTGTCGGCACCCACGGTCGTACCGGCCTTGACCGCATCATTTTCGGCAGTACCGCAGCACGTGTCGTACGCAGTTCTCCCCATCCGGTGCTCAGTATCCGCCTGCCGGCGGAATCCAGCTAGCCCGATCATGCGCCGTACTGAGCGGCCATGGCTCCCCATGGACCAGATCATGTCTCCCGAAACCAAAGCAGCCATCGTTGTCATTGATGGCGATGGCACTGCTGGCAAGAGGATTGCAGCGATCCTCTCGCGCCAGCGCTATCGCGTGTACGTCGCCGGATCCGTCACTGAGGGGATCGGGCTGATCGGTGATAGCAGGGCTGAGCTTGCCCTGATCGATTGTCAGGCCGTCGACGCCGAGTTGTGCACGGTTCTACAGGAGATCGGATCTCGTTTCCCCTCCACCTACCTGATTGTTTCCTCCCCCCGACGCCAGCTGAAGAGTGCGGCCCAACTGGCAGGGGAGTTGAGCGTGGAGTGGTTCCCCAAGCCGATCACCAGCGCCGATCTTATTGGGCGCCTGGACTCATTGCTGCGTATCCGTGAGCTGGAATTGGGCAACAGGAGGCTCCAACTCGAACAGGAACTGCTGCTGCTCCAGCTGGAAACCTGCCAGCAGGACTTCCACCAGCTGATCAGGGAAAAGACCGAGTCGCTGCAGAAGGCCCATTCCGAGATTGCCCAGACTGAAAAGCTGGCCGCCATGGGGTACCTGGCCGCCGGCATGGCCCACGATATCCGCAACCCACTCAATTCCATATCGCTCTTCACCCAGCTCATGCGCCAGAACAGCATCGACCCGGATCAGGAAGAATACTTGGGCAAGATCATCAAGGAGATCGAGAGAATCGACTCCATCATCCGCAAGCTGCTGAATATGTCCTTGCGTTCGCGTAACATCACGTCGGATGTGCGCATCGATCGGGTCATCGATACCGCCCTGGAGGTCTTCGCCCCGCAGATCGAGACCGGAAAAATCCGTCTGGAGCGACGCTATGAGCTGACTCCACCCCCCATCAAGGCGGATGCGGCCGAACTGGAGCAGGTTTTCACCAATCTGTTCCTGAACGCCCTGGACGAGATGCCCGGTGGCGGGCGCCTGGGAGTCGGCATCGCCGTGGAAGAGGATATGGTTGTGGTCAGGGTGGAGGATAGCGGCAAGGGCATACCTGAGCATGCCCTGCCCAGGATCTTCGACCCGTTTTTTACCACCAAGCCCCGCGGTACCGGCGTTGGACTGCCGGTGGTCAAGCGCATCGCCCGCCTGTGCGGCGGGAACGTCAGGGTTGAGCGCTCCAATCGGGAGGGGACCGTTGTCCGGCTGGAATTTCCGGTATGCAGGGAGGAGGCGCTTCGTTCAAGCTGATTCCCCTTTCCCGTGGTTTTCCTCATCTGGCCGCTTTCCCACCCTTCCGCGTATCCCTGCCCTCCGTGCTCTCCGTTGCCCCTGATGGCGGTTTTGCGCCGAAAGGGGAGTAACTGCCACGGGCGTCATTCAATCGTTTCTTTTCCCTCGCAGCTGTTGTAGTATCGTCCCATTTCCGCCGACGGAAACGCCATGAACGAAACGCGCAAAAAAATACTGATCATCGACGATGAGCCCTTTTTCCTCAAGCTGCTTGGCGATGCCTTCTCAGAGAGAGGCTTCACGGTACTTACGGCCAATGACGGCAGGGAAGGGGTGAGGACGTTTCTTGAACAATCGCCCGACGCCGTCCTGTCCGATTTGGTCATGCCCCGCATGGGCGGGGTATCGACCTGCATGGAGATCAGCCGGCTGGCGGGTGATTCCTCGACGGTGATTGCCATGCTCACCTCCATGTTCAAGGAAGAACCCCATGAACATGAAACCCCCGAAATGGGGGCAAGGGTGCATATCCCCAAATCGATGGCTCCCCAGGATATCGTCATCCTCGTGGAACAGCTCCTGAAGAGGAATGCACGCCAGCCGGACTGACCAATGCCGTTTATCTTTCGCAATCTCAGCATATCTCCCCAGGATGATGAAAACAGCCTTCCTCTGCTGGTGGCCGACCAACTGAAGCTGCACCCCGCACTGCTACGGGATTTCCGCGTCGTTCGCAAGGGGGTCGATGCCCGCAAGAAGCCGCGGGTGAAACTGGTGTACACCGTGTCGTTCACGGTTGGCGACGAGTGTTCCCTGCGTTCACGCATCGCCGACACCACGGCGCCCCATGGGCTGGAGTGGGTGCCGGAAGTGGAGCCTGCCCGGTTTCCCTCGCTGCGCAGCAGTGAGAGGATCGTCATAGTGGGCAGCGGGCCAGCCGGTCTGTTCGCCGCATTGCGTCTGACCGAGTACGGGTTGAACGCCACGCTCATCGAGCGGGGACAGCCGGTGGAGCAGCGGGCGCGGGACGTACAGCAGTTCTGGAGAAACGGGATACTCAACCCGGAGAGCAATGTACAGTTCGGCGAAGGGGGGGCGGGAACCTTTTCCGATGGCAAGCTGACGAGCCGTTCCCGGGATGCGCTGGTGCCCTGGGTTCTGGAACGGCTGGTGGATTTCGGTGCCCAGCCCGAGATCCGCTACCTGGCCAAGCCGCACATCGGCACCGACCGCCTGCGCCGTGTGGTTGCCAGCCTGCGTACCCATCTGCTGGAGCGGGGGGTTAACGTTTGTTTCGGCAGCCGCCTCAGCGACCTGGTCGTGCGCGATGGCCGCTGCCGTGCCATCGTGGTCAACGACTGCGAGGAGCTGGCCTGCGATCGGCTGATCCTGGCCACCGGCCACAGCGCCCGGGATACCTATGAACTGCTGCAGCGCCGCGGGGTGCCGATGGAGTGCAAGGCCTTCGCCATGGGGCTGCGCGTGGAGCACCCCCAGGCACAGATAGACGCTATCCAGTACGGCGGTACGCGCCACCCGAATCTGCCCCCGGCCGACTACGCCCTGGCCTGGAACAACCGCGGTAGTGGTCGCAGCGCCTATTCCTTCTGCATGTGTCCCGGCGGCGTGGTGGTGGCGGGGGCTTCGGAGCAGGGGGGAGTGGTCACCAACGGCATGAGCGGTCAACTGCGCAATTCTCCCCTTGCCAATAGCGCGTTGGTGGTCAACGTGACGCCGGACGATTTCGGCGGCCCGGGGCCGCTGGCGGGCATCCATTTCCAGCGCCACTGGGAGCGCAAGGCCTTCAGCGCCGGGGGGGGCGGTTTTCGTGCCCCGGCCCAGGGGGTACTTTCATTTTTGGGGCTCCCCGGCCAGAGGGCGCTCTCCAGCAGCTATCGCCCCGGCATCGTCGAGTCCGAACTGGACCAGGTCCTGCCCCCCTTTGTGATCTCCACGCTGCGGGAGGGGTTGGTCGACTTTAGCCGGCGCATGCGCGGCTTCATCTGCGCCGAGGCGGTCCTGGTCGGCATCGAATCGCGCACTTCCGCGCCGGTACGGATCGTGCGGGACGAGCGCTTCGAATCCATCGGTATCGGCAGGCTCTATCCGGCCGGCGAAGGAGCCGGTTATGCCGGCGGAATCATGAGTTCGGCCATTGACGGCGTCAGGATCGCCGATACCATCGCGGCCAGCCTGGATGACCGGGCGTGAAAAGATGATGGGCAGAGAGTGACTTTCATCCGGCAGCTGGGGTATTCCAGCTGCCGAATCCATGTATAAGGAGCATCAGGTGACACGACAGTATGTTGCGGATATAAAGGACCGGGATCCGGTCAAGGGAGTCTTTCTGGTTAAGGAAAAGATCATGGCCATGGCCAAGAACGGCAAACCGTATATGAATCTGCGGTTCATGGACAAGAGTGGTGAGGTGGACGCCAAGCTGTGGGACAACACGGACGTTCTGGACAAGCTCTTCGACAAGAACGACTTTGTCAGGGTGCGTGGCAAGGCCTCGGTCTATATGAACAAAATGCAGGTCGTGGTGGCCGAGATCAACAGGGTCCCGGATGAGGAGGTCAACCTGGCCGACTTCCTGCCCGAATCGCCCCGCAGCATCGGAGAGATGCGCCAGGAACTGCGCGACGTGGTCGGCGCTCTTGCCAATTCCCACCTGAAGGGGCTGATGGAGGCATTTCTGGCCGACGAGCCGCTGATGGATCAGTACTGCAAAGCCCCGGCAGCCAAGGGGATGCACCATGTCTACCTGGGAGGGTTGCTGGAACATTCACTGGCGCTGGTCAGGCTGATCAGGGCCATCGTACCGTTGTACGAGGGGATCAACGAGGACCTGCTGGTGGTGGGTGCTCTGCTGCACGATGTTGGCAAGATCCAGGAGATGAGTTACGAGCGTGCCTTCGACTATACCGATGCCGGTAAGTTGCTGGGGCATATCACCATCGGCGTGGAACTGGTGGAAGACAAGATCCGTCAGGTGGATGGTTTTCCGCGGGAACTGTCGCTCTTGCTGAAACATATGCTGCTCTCACATCATGGCCAGTATGAATTCGGCTCACCCAAGCGCCCCAAGACCGTTGAGGCCACCATCCTGAACTACCTGGATGATATGGATTCCAAGATCAACGGAATCCGCACCCATATCGCCAAGGAGACCGCCAGCAGTTCCCGCTGGACCGCCCATCACCGGCTGTACGACCGCTATTTCTTCAAGGTGAACGGTCTGGACGGGGAGGAGGAACCTGTCTGCGCCCGCGAGGAGGGTTGCCAGGAGGTACCGCTGGAAGAGCTTCCCCCGCCGGCGGTGCAGCGTCCCGTTCCCCGCAGGGAGAAACAGGTGTTCAGCAACCAGCCTCTGCGCAAGTTGGAAAATCTGAACTTGTTCGGTAACGGGTCCAACGAAGAATAGAATCTTCCTGGCCCGATGAAATGCACAAACGCCCCTCCGGATCGGTTCCGGAGGGGCGTTTGTGCGAGAGGAATGCTTCAGCCGGCCGTTATTTGCCGTTGCAGGTGAAGTTTGCCTCGATGCGGCGGTTCTGCTTCCTGCCGTCGGCGGTTTTGTTGCTGGCTACCGGTTTGGTGAGGCCATGGCCCTTGGCGCTGATGCGTTCCGGAGCGACATTGAAGGTCTTGATGAGATAGCTGCGTACGCTGTTGGCGCGGCGCTGGGAGAGCTTCATGTTGTATGCCTTGCCGCCCACGTTGTCGGTGTGGCCTTCGATGGCTCCCTTGGCGGTGGGGAATTCGGCCAGGAAGTCGGCAACCCTTTTCAGCTCGTCATTGTACTGCGGCTTGATGTTGGACTTGTTGGTGTCGAATTCGATGTTGAGAACCGTGGGGCTGCAGAGCTTGACCGGGCAACCGGTCTTGTCCACGGTGGTGCCTTCCGGGGTGCCGGGGCACTTGTCATAGGAGTCATAGACGCCGTCTTTGTCGGAATCCAGCGGACAACCTTTGGTGTCGACCTTCACACCTTCCGGCGTTCCGGGGCAGTTATCCTGGTAGTCATAGACGCCGTCCCTGTCGGAATCCAGGGGGCAGCCCTTTGCGTCGACCTTCACGCCCTGGGGAGTTCCGGGACAGTTGTCAGCGGTATCGAACACGCCGTCGCCATCGCTGTCAGATGGGGCAACCGGTGCCACCACCGGTTCGGGCACCGGTTCAGCCACGGGAGCGGCTTCGGTCTTTCCGCCAAAGGGGAAGTGGAGGCCCATGGTGTATTCAACCGCGTGCTGGGTCTCGCTTGCCTGGCGATAGATCAGGTGGCGCACATCGCCGCGCAGGGCGACCTTGTCGTTCAGGAAATACTTGGCGCCCAAGCCGTAGTCGCCCACGCCTTTGACATCTGAGCTCTCTCCGGCCGGAACGGCCCCCTTGAAGGTATGGGCGGCATAGCCGGCGGCGAAGTAGGGGACGAATTTGTTGTCGGGGAAGAAGTGGTAGAGCAGCTCGCCGCCCATGCGGTAGTAGTCGGTGTTTTTGCCATTGGTGAGCTTGCTGCCGTTACTGGTCGGCTCGGTGTTGGAGTAGTCGAACAGGGCCTCGATGCCCAACGCCTTGGTGAAGTTGTACCCGGCACGGATGCCGTAGACCGGCGCGGTCTCCAGGTGCTGACCGCCTCCGAACGTAATTCCACCGATTACGGGTGAGAGCGAGAATGCGCCTTCTCTATTTTCGGCGGATGCGGCTGTTGCCAGAGCCATCAGGGAGCCTGCCACCAGCAACGAGATTCTTGCTGTTGTTTTCATGTTGTTGAACCTCCTTTTGGGTTTGTACTACGATTAAGCAATCTCCATCTTAAAATTCTTAGCACACTCTTTTGTCTTCATGCAATACAAAAGTCCCCGGCGCCGCTTCTGGGTCGTGGCATGGGTCAAGCATAACACTTCAGTTTTCAAGCACAAGTTTTCATGTTTCTTTTTTCGTGACAGCGCTATGGCTCGCCATGAAAGCTTGCCTTTTGGCATTTGTTTGCAGTACTGTTTTCGCCAGTGACGAACATGGCTGGAATGGAGGGGTAAGTGATGAGGGAGTCGTACTTCAGGGCGCGCAGGATTAGGGGAAATGAAACCATGCGGCGGATGGTCCGGGAGACCAGCCTGTCGGTCGATGATCTGGTTTACCCGTTGTTTTCGGCCTTCGGCAGCGGCATCAGGAAGGAGGTCTCCTCCATGCCGGGCATCTACCAGCAGTCCATCGAGCATCTGGTGGAGGAGTGCCGGGAGGTGCAGGGACTGGGTATCCCGGCCGTGCTGTTGTTCGGTATTCCGGAGAGTAAGGATGGGGTGGGGAGCGACGCCTATTCGGACAGCGGCATCATCCAGGAAACGATTCGCGCCATCAAGAGGGAAGTGCCTGGTCTGATGGTCATCACCGATGTCTGCCTCTGCGAATACACCGATCACGGCCATTGCGGCGTGATCGTGAATGGCGACGTGGACAATGACGCGACCCTGGAACTGCTGGCGAGGGAGGCGCTCTCCCATGTCAGGGCCGGGGCCGACATGGTGGCGCCATCGGACATGATGGATGGCCGCGTGGCGGCAATACGCGAAGCACTTGACACTAACGGCTTCAGCTCGGTTCCGGTCATGAGCTATGCGGTCAAATATGCCTCCGGGTACTACGGACCCTTCCGCGAGGCTGCCGAGTCAACACCCCAGTTCGGCGACCGCCGCAGCTACCAGATGGACCCTGCCAACCGCAGGGAGGCTTTGCGCGAGGCTTCCGCCGACATCGACGAGGGAGCCGACATCATCATGGTCAAGCCCGGACTCCCCTATCTGGATATCCTGCGCGACCTGCGCAACAGCTGCAAACTGCCGCTGGCGGTCTACAACGTGTCGGGCGAATACAGCATGGTCAAGGCTGCTGCGGCAAACGGATGGATCGACGAGGAGCGGGTTGTGCTGGAGACCATGCTCGGCTTCAAGCGCGCCGGCGCCGATATCATCATCACCTATCATGCCAAGGATGTGGCTCGCTGGCTTGGGCGGAACTAGGCGGCCTATTCCCCCAGGCGTTCCGCCATCTCCTTCTTGTGCTGCCTGATCGCCCCGCTGCCGCCCGTTGACGGCACCAGGTTTTCTGGTGATTTCTCCGGCATCCTGGGCATACTGGGAAGCCTGAACGAGCGCTTCTTTTTCTCTGGCTGGGGTGTCGCCGCGGTCTCTCCCACCGGGGAGGCAGCGGCCGCTGCCGGCCGAACGGCGCCGACTCTCTTGCGCGTGATCCTGGCCTTGTGCTGTTTGGTTTTGGGGAAGGTCCGTTTCAGGTTGACCTCGTACGGCTCGAAGCTGGTCAGGGTGTCGCGGGTCGCCAGCACATACACCTTGCCGTCGGAACGCCAGACCCGCTTGGCCTGGATCACTCCGCCATCCTTCAGGTACAGCTTTGCCCCTAACGCCGGTGTCGCCAGCACGGTTGCAATCAGTGCTGCGCACAGTATCTGTTTCATGTTCCCCTCCTGATATCGTGTAACAGTCTTGTATACCGCCCCTGTAACGCTTTTCAACGGCTAAACGCCGGATTTTGATGCATTCCCGAAGTAAAAGTGCCTGGTCGGTAGGTCACCAGATGTACTCCCGGGCAATGGGCCGTTTGTCCCTGCCGGCCAGGATATGCATGATGCGTATCTGTTTCAGCCTGAGGGGCGATAGAGAGCCCAGCGGGATGAAGACGATGGCGCGGTCCATGCGGGCCGCCAGCTGCCTGAATATGCTGCGGGGAGGCCGGGCCGCCACGTAGACCACATGGCGCTCCAGGGAGTAGTCCAGTGCCGCCATCAGTAGCAGTTCCGCACGGGTAGTGGCTGTGCAATACTCCGGATCATGCCACACATCCAGCATGCGCCGCGGCGGATAGGAGAGCATGAAGCCGCCGTATTCGCAGCGGCAGATGCCGGGGCCGACCACGTTCTCCGCCGGGTCGGTGGCATAGAAGGCCATGTCAGATTCCTGTTCGTGCTCCCCCAGCCAGGTCATGCGATAGGGGTAGCCCTTGTCATGGCGGTCCTCGTTGAAGATCACCACCAGGGAGCCGACCCCGCCCCTGATCCGCCGCTGTTCCCTGACGTAGATACCCCCCTCGTGCAGGTTGCGCATGGTTTCCCGCAGGTCGATGCCGTCCAGAAGCGAGGTGCTGAATTTTTCGCTGCGGCTCTGCTCCTGGGAGAGTTGCAGGCACCCCTTGTGCTTGAGGAAACGGCCGTACTCCTCCAGGGCCAGATCTTCCGGCGGGTAGGAGCAGATGGACGGATCGTCGAACCCTTCCATCCATTCGCCGGGTCGGCGCTCCCGTTTGCGCTTGAGAAAGCCGAACGACGAGAGCCCCTTGCGCCGTTTCTGACGTGGACGGAAGCGGATCCGGCGCACATCGCCCCACAACTCCTCGGGAGAGATGCGGATGGTGGCCAGGTCACTGGTTTCTGACTGCCAGGGGTAGTGGGTGGCCAGGCGGCAGAGTGCATGGGCGAAGTTGTCATCAACGCAACCGCGCCCGGCTGCCAGGATCTGGAACAGGTCCGGCATCAGCTGGCCACCGGCCAGGGCCTGATTGCGCGCAAAGCGGAAGAAGGCCCGCTTCTGCCAGAGGGAGACGCTTTCGCCGGTTTCCTGGCGATAGTGGCGGCCAGCCTCGCAGAAGAGCCGGTAGATGATGCGCTGCCGGTCCGGAAACAGTCCCTTCTGTCCCAGGTGGCGGGCGCTGCGCTGGATGGCGTTGCCCAGGAGCTGTTCCTCGGAAAGCTCCTGCCTGCCGCCGTTGATCAACTCCAGGGCATGGAAGCGTTTGCGCAGCCCGGAGCCGCTCTCCCGCGGCTCCTCGGGAAGCGGGCCACGGCGCTGTTCGTAGACCGCCGAGAGGAAGGGGAATTCCGCCAAGATCTCCCGGCAGGAATCGGGATGCAGGTTCCAGAGACTGACCCCCTCCCGCCGGATGCGCTCCAGGGGCGCTGCCAAGGGCGTGGAGAAAAGTTGACGGATCCGTTCAAGATGGGCCATGCCGCAGATGAGGAGAATCCGTTCGTGCCGGTCGGCCAGTTGCTTCAGGCGGAAGGCCATCCCCTGTTCCCGGCGCAGGTCTTCCTTGCAGGGGGAGAGCCCGGCTGAAACCTTCAGATATTCACGATAGTAGGTCTTGAGGCCGATGCGGCAGATGCTGTAGGAATCGGGGAGCCGCTCCAGCTGGCGGGGGTAGGCGTCCGTGTCCACATCGATGAAGTGCAGCGGAATATCCCGCTCCAGCGCCATCCGGCCCGCCTCCACCAGCGGGTCAGCAGGCTCCAGCAGCAGGTAGGCGGTTTCTCCCTGTGCCTTGCCTCTCTTCGGGTCGATCCGGTAGCTGATCACCGAAACCTGCGGCAGACGCCGTACTCCCCGCAGGAAAGGCTCTTTCAGGGTGGGGGGCAGTTCCACCGCCACCGCCTGGGGTCTGACCTGCTCGAAGGCCATGCGCACCAGGTGCGCGAACTCCATGCGGTAGTGCAACACCGGCAGGGCGTGAACGGGACCGAAGCGTTCCAGGTAGAGACGTTGCGGCATGGTCAGGGAAGGTAGGTCAGCGCTTCGCTCCCCAGGATGCGTTCCACGGAGAGTTGCAAAAGCTCCCGGGCTGGAGTGCCGCTCGTGGCGGAGACCTTCAGGGCGTAGCGGGCGATGTTGATGCCGTCCCTGACCGAGTAGAGCTCATCCGCACCGTGGGCGCGTTGCAGGAACTGCACCACGTAGCCGAGGATGGCGCTGTCGGCAAAGGGGAGGTTCTCCTTCAGAATCACCAGTTCCTCGTCAGCCTCGGGGAAGTCGATGTAGATCTGGGGCTGCAACCGGGAATGGATGTACTCCGGGATCTCGAAGGTGGAGGAGTCCTCGTTCATGGTGACCACGATGCGGAACTCACGTTGTGCCGGGATGCGCAGACCGGTGACGATGGACTCCACATAGCGGCGGTCATCCAAAAGCGGCGCCAGCGAAGCCCAGGCCTTTTCACTCATGCGGTTGCCCTCGTCCAGGATCAGCACTCCGCCGGTGAGCATGGCCGACACCAGCGATGAGGCGGCGTACTGGATCCTGCCGTCCGGGCCGATCACCGGTGTGACGATCAGGTCTTCGGGCCGTGTATCCATGGTGGCCTGGAACAGGTACACGGGCCTCTTCAGCCGTTTGGCAGCGGCATAGGCCAGGGTGGTCTTGCCCACCCCCGGCTTGCCCACCAGGCGCGGGTTGAAGGGGATGTCCCGATCGTCGATCACCATCCAGGCCGCCAGGAGCTGCTGCAGGAGCTCCTCCTGGCCGACCCACTTCAGATCCAGTTCCACCGGCCCGGCCAGGGCCAGGGTGATGCCGTCAAGGGTTAGCTGTTTCATTGTCTCTGATTCTCTCCCGCTCTTCACTCTGAGCTATGTGAAGGCTGCCACCTGGGCCTGGTAGGCCGTGACCGCTACGAAGCGCACGGCAAAATCCCGCTCGCACCTGGTACAGGCCGTGAAGAACGGCTTGCCGTTCTTCCCCTTATCCAGTGGCAGCTGGTTTTTGTGGTTGCAGTAGGGACAGGCGGCGACAACCATGCCCTGGAGTTCCGGTTTGGCGGCGCTTTTCGGGAGGGCTGACTTTGGCTTGGCCTTCTTTGCCGCGGCTGGCTGCGTGGCCAGCGTTTGCCGGGCTTGTGCCCCTGCTGGCGCTATTTCAGGTTGCGTCGCCTGGGTCGTGGCTGGTTTTTCCATATTTGTGCGCTCCCTTCTGGTGACGGTGGTTCGGGGCAAGCTGGCGTCCTCCTCGGGGGGGAGCGCGGGAGCCTGCGGCAGTATCCCCCGCATGGCCTTCTTCCAGAGCGCCGGCAGGGACGATTTTGAGTAGTGCAGCGGCCTGCTCCCCTTCATCCTGGCGGCGCCTCCCTCGACTACGTAAAACCTGTCCCGGTACGAAACCAGCAGTTGCTGGCCGATTTCGGCCACCTTCACTCCCGATGAAATCTTGTTGTCCAGCCAGAACGTGACCGCTTCGGCCATCTCTCTTCCTTTCCTGTCCGTTGTACCACGGTTATGTGTACCTTTTTTTCGTCAGAAAGACCACCAGATAGGTGGTCTGGTGTCTGCCAGGCTACAGCAGCTCGTCCCGCAATCGCTGCATGCGCTGCATCCCGGCGTACAGGCCGTCAAGCGCCAGCAGCTCGGCGGGACTCCCCTGCTCGGCGATCCGTCCATCCTTCAGAACCAGAATCCGGTGGCAGTCCCTGAATACCGACAGGCGGTGGGAGACGATTAGCACGGTGCGGTCGCCGTAGAAGCCGCGCAGCTCATTCAGGACCTCCTCTTCGCGCCCGGCATCCACTGCCGAGAGCGGGTCGTCCAGCAGCAGGATTCGCGGCCCCGGCAGCAGCGCCCTGGCAATGGAGAGCCGCTGTTTCTGGCCGCCGGAGAGTGATACCCCCTTTTCCCCCACCAACGTCTCCAGGCCGTCACGGAAGTTGTTCACGTCATCCGTGAAGCCGGCCCGGCGGGCGGCATTGCTTACATCGACCCACTGGTCTTCCACTCCATAGGCGATGTTCTCCCGGATGCTGCGGGAGAAGAGGAAAGCCTCCTGGGGCACGTAGCCGATCAGGGAACGCAGGCTGGCCAGGGTGATATGGTTGATATCCTTTCCATCGATGAGGATCATGCCGTCCTCCACCGGCAGCAGGCGCGGGATCAGCCGCAGCAGGGACGACTTGCCGCAGCCAACCTCTCCGGTGATGCCGATCCGCTCGCCTGCGGCGATATGGCAGGAGATGCCGTCCAGCAGTCTGCCGTTGTCATAGCCGAAGCTGAGCCCGCGCAACTCGATCCCCTGACGCACCCCCTCCTGGGGAACCGCATCCGTCGCATCCGCAACCGCCGGTTCGGCGGTCAGTATGGCATTCAGTCGCGACATGGATGAGGCCCCCCGCTGCATCATGGTCAGGATCCAGCCCATGATGGCCGTAGGCCAGACCAGCATGGCCAGATAGCCGCTGAAGGCGACGAAATCCCCCAGGGTAATTGTCCCGGCTATCACCAGGCGCCCTCCCAGAAACAGGACGATCAGGGTTCCGGCGCCGGTGGCAACCGCCATCACCGGGATGATCAGGCCGCGCAGGCGCCCCATGACCAGATTGTGCTCCAGGTATCTGCCGGCAATCTCCTGGAACAGGGCCTGGAAATGCTCCTCACGGCAGTAGGACTTGACCAGCCGAATTGCGGAGATCGATTCTTCGGCCAGGCTGGACAGCCTGGCCAGCTCCTCCTGGGCGGCCAGGGAACGCCTGAACATGTGCTGGCTGACCTTCTTAACCAAGAGCACCATCAGGGGAAAGGGTACGATGGCGCAGAGGGTCAACCAGGGGTGGATGCGCCACATCAGCGTCACTGCGGCGCCATAGAGGATCAGGGTATTCATGGCGCTCATGGTGCCGAAGCCTGTCAGCATGCGCACGTTGGTCAGGTCGTTGGCAAAGCGGGAGATGATGTCGCCGGTCCTGCTGCCGGAGAAGAAGGGGAGGTCCAGCAGCAGCAGGCGTTGGAAGAGCTCTTCGCGGATACGGTATTCGATGATGCGGGCCGCGTTGAGAATCAGGGTCCGGGAGTAGATGCGGGTGACGCAGTGCGCCACGGCCAGGATGGCAATGACCAAGGCGCAGGTAGTGGCGGAAAAACGGGCGCTGGCCGGACTTTGCAGCGCCTCCACCGCCAGCTTCATGTACCAGGGGATCAGCAGGGCCAGGGCATTGGTTATCAGGAGGAGCAGTGCTCCGCCGGTGTAACGCCGGGCGAGCGAGCGGATATGGGGGATGAGTCTGGAAAGATCTTTGATGGTGGTTGCTTTCCCGGGGTATGGTCTTGGTTCGCATCCAGTGGGGCCGATCCGAAAAAACGCTGCAACCCGGACGGACGCCATGTGCGGACGGGAACGAGTCTACATGTTTTCCCTGCTCTGTTCAATTCGATAACGGGCTGAACAGCCAGTCTCTCCTCCTTTGAAGAGCGGGAGGGGGCGAGGTTGGCGCCAGCAGAATATCCCTCTTCTCTGCAAAGGGGGCTTTGGCCAGATATCAATGCCGTCAAACAGGGAAACGCGGCAGGATTCGCCTTGCTGTCTTTCTGGCGACGAAGCATTCGGTGAGATCAGCGCTGCCAGAGCGCCCCGTCATACACCATTCGCTCCATCAACTCCCAGTTGGCCCTGGGCAGGGGGGTGAAAATCTTCTGCTTCTTGCGCAGCGACAGGATGTAGTCGTTGATCCGCTCCTGGTCCGCCTTGCTGATCTGGATAAAGCGGTAGCCGCACACCCGTGCGCCGCTCTCCAGCCGATTCCATACCAGGTCTCCCAGGGCGCATACCGGCAGTTGTCCCACTTCGAGGCCGAGGAGGAACAGGGAGAGCGGGGAAGGGTTAATTCCGCTTTCAGACGCGATGCGGATGCCGCCCACGCCGAGATTGATCGTTGTCTCCTGCATCCTGGTGTCGGGAGGCCCCCCCCGGTTCTTCATCAGTCCGCTGATCCGGTCGAACTCCCGGCGAAATGCGTCCAGTGAGTTGCTTCCCTGGATTTGGGATAGGTGGATGGTGGCATCGATGCGGGGTGCCTGGCGTCGCTGGTACATCTCCAGATTGCTGCGCAGTCTGAGATGAAGGATAGAGCCTGCCTCAACCCTGAGCAGATCGGCGATCACCTGGATGCCGTTGCCCATCACCTCGGTGGTCAGTTTGTAGGCATGGCTCAGTGATTCGCCGGCAGGGGGCGCGCAGTCGCGGGGGTAGGTAAGCTGCACCGCAACGGAATCTCCGCCGCGCCCCACGATGGTCCCGCTCAGGGATTCATACAGATCATGGTCACGGTTCTCCGATGCGTTGATCAGGTAGACCCTCTGTCTGCGGTTGAAATACTTGCTCATATCGACTTTTTGTTCGTGGGAGTCACTCATGGCCGTAACCTCGCCTGACCGGTGATCATGGGGAAGATGACAGCATGCCGGCATCGTTGCTGTCGCCTGATAGGTGGACACGAAACAGGTTGCCGATCAATCGCCTGGAAGTGGTTCGGCAACCCGCCTGTTTTCGTAAGATCCTGAGGCTTTGCGCCCCATCCTCGCGGATGGCTTGGGTGTAACGTTTTTCTGCGCTCTCCTGGCTCTGTATAGCCAGCGTAATCAAAAGGGTCGGACACTGTCAAGACGAGTTTTTCATTAAGATGCAAGTCTTTGAAATCACCGGCGCGGCAGGGGCTGTGCCGGTCCGTGCCATTCCCCGGTTACCGGCCAGTCCTTGCCATGGCACTCAGGCTGGCCATGCCGAACGCGGTTCGGAGGTGATATTTGATATCGGATATCCCTTTTCTCGTCCTGAAACGGCACAAGCCGCAAAACCATGAGGTTTTACGGCTTGTATTTTTGGGAAAACAAAAGGTGAGTCAGAAAGGTTATTAAAACCTTTGACCATACGTGGGTGAATGAATGCTTTGATATGCCTTTAAATATTAGACAGTTATATCCGAATGACTTATTTCTACATATATCAAAATACGATATTCATAAAAAATAAGGCCGAAATTGCATAAAATTGTCATTTTAAATATATCTTTTTGTGGCTGCCGATTCGACATCCATGTCTTACTCTTTTTTGTGAAGTGCACGGATTTTTGTATATAGGTCACGCCAAAAACAATGTCACAAGCCTGAAGCCTCCATTCGAGTGTTCGCACAAAACTTCAGCCAACGACAGGCTATCGCTTGAGTGGAGAGTGCCCACTGTTGACAACAGGACCATCCAACACTGGCACACATACTGGCACACATACCGGCACACATATGAAGCCGTGGAAGAAAAAGAAAAGATCCTCAACGGCACCGCAGGGGTGTTCTGGGAAGAGGAAGGCTTGGGGCAGGCCCAAGCCGCAAAGTTGAGTTGCCAGTTCGGCGTAAATCCGGCCTAATGCACCAACAGCTCGAGTGGGAACGCTTTGACCTGGTGGATAACGTCCTACGATTCGAGATGAAATAAGACGCCGTGAACTGTTTCTACGGATATCTCCGAACCACCCATCAGTGATCCTCCCGTACGTCAGTTGCTCATAATCAATTTTCTGGCATCAAGATCCTGCCCGCCAAGAGCAGACACATAGATTAAGCGACTTTTTTCGCCTCGAACGATTCAGGGTGTCGCACAAAACTTCAGCCAACGAATGGCTGTCGCTTGAGTGGAGAATGCCCACTATTGACAGGACACCTCAGCAATCAATGTGGCAATCAATCGGTCAATCAATCGGTCAATCAATCGGGAGAACAATCGGGAGAACAATCGGGAGAACAATGAGGACGAGTGGATGTAAATCGTGCGAGTAAATATCGGATAATCAATATAACTCTCGGCTCCTCCGACGTAGAATATCTTGTCATTTCATGCGTTCAACGGGGTCTCCACGATGAACAGGTTGGTCGTTACCTTGATAAAGCGCGGCTTTCCGTCCAGATATTTTTCATCGAGTTCCACCACGATCCCTTCGAAGGGTCCGAGGGTGTCACAAAACTGCTGCATCATGGCGTGAATAGCGCGTCCGATCTTCCAGGCTGACTTCTGTGGCACCGATCCATTTGGCAAGACAGATACTGGCGAGTGGAATTCATATCCAATGGGCCTGGCACGCCCAAGGACAGACAAAAACACAGGGAAGTAGAAGCCGCAACTCTCAAAGTTGCGCCAGTAGGTTTGTAGCGGCTATTTCCTGGTAATGGAAGCGTACTCAACCACGGAAGGAAGCACCGTGAAACCTTCGGCGTCAGCTGCATCACGCAACCGCTGATCGAGACAAACAAAGATCGCTCCCTCAGGTCTGTGTCCACACCATACGAGAGCTGCGGCCAGTTGCAGGGAATCGCCAGCAAAGAGCGCGTGCCTTCGGAGCAGAAGACGGGCGGTATTTCGAACCTCACTGGAAGCGGCTATTTCACTCCATTTTTCCGCAGTCGCGTCCATTTTTTCCCGAACCCTTCTCTCCTCCTCGGTGGAGACTTTCCCTGTACGACGCATTTTTGCAATAGCCGAAGAGCATTCAATCACACTCCCCCACCAGGTTACCATTGCAGTATCTTCATCGAAGATTCGGCGGATAGCAGGAGAAAAAATTTCCTTTGTCAGTAGCGGGATGATTGCGCACGATTCCCAGTACCTCATCTTTCCTCCCTCTCTTCAACCAGTGCTGCACGTATAGCCCCATCAGGATCAGGGGGTCCGTCGTAATCATCCCAGAAGCCAGGAGGAAAACCTTCCCCTATCCGCACAAGGCCCGCGGCTTCAAGCTTTGCCAGTTGGGCTTCATCGCCAATCCCCTCACGTCGCAACGGAATAATTTTAGCGATCGGGCGGCCCCTATCTGTTATCAAGATTTCCTCGCCCGCTTTAACTTTCCTGAAGTACCCGCTTGAAGACCTTTTAAGGTCACTTACAGATGCACTTTCCATTATATTTGCTCCTTTTTTAGAGACCATTATGGTCTTTTCTAAGAAAGCAGTCAATCAGTGAGTCGAGAGTTACGAATGGCCGTCCACCAAGGCTGGCATCTTTCACAAGATGTGGTTTAATGATGGCAAATCGCTCTGCCGCGATTGACGTCGCCCTTGTATGATACCCCAATAGAAATTCCACCGTAGAATCCGAATCTATAAATTTTCTTCCCCGCGCTTGGAAATGGTTTCCCACCATCAAATCCGAATAGCCAAATAAATTAAGCTATTAAATCAAAATATAAATCTACTCTATGGAATCTATTTTAGACTACAACATTTAAAACAGTACTTATTGTGTAAATATACACAATAAGTGTATTGAAGTAATATTTGTTTACATAATTAGAAAATTCGATTAGCTATTTATTTTATATCAGACCGACTAAAAAAACTATTGCACTCAGACGTATTTTGTGTTTATCTTGCATTCAAGCTTTGTGTTTCACAAGGTATTAGTTTTGAATGTTATTTATTTTGTTAAAATAATGGATTATGGAGTTATTGATGAAAAAATTTACCTATGAGAGTTTTAGAAATTTATTTTATATGGCTGAATATGCTTTAACTGAGGCCAAACTGACAGACCCACCAGAGAATATGTTGTTAAATGTCAACGCCATAATGCCTGACGGCTCAAAACTGTTTTCATGGGATTCTGATTATATAGTTTGGCTATCGGCTATCATAACTAACGCCAAAGCTTATGAAGTTTTTCCTTTTGTTAAACGTAGACGGTGTTTGCGCCGATTAATCGCGGCACATTCCGACGAGTTTGAACCCCGATTCATTCGCCAAATTGATGGTATTACAAAAATTCACCCTGCAATTTATCATGCCGCCGGCAACGCAGAGGTAATTGACGAGCATGATGATGTTGAGTTTGGCCTCGATACATTCAGGATGGCCCTGACGGAGTGGGTCCTGCAAAAAGGTTATTGAATATTATTCTGCGGAACTATCCCCCAAAAGAAGGTAACTGCATATAGCCGGTTGATATCTTTTGAAAATATTGACTCAACATGCCTGTCTGTGAATTCCATCAACTGCCTGTATTGGCGAGTGAAATCTGAGCCAACCTTTGTTTTGGGGATAGTTCCGTTATTCTGTGTCAAGTTGTGCGATCGCCGGGCAATCGCACAAAGCCAAGAATCAATGAATGCATTGCAGTTTTCATCCCTCATTGCCCCCCAAAACCCCTCACCCAACAACATCGCCAAGCCACAAAATCAACAAAAAGTGTATTACAATTAAGTGTTTACAAGGCCGTGCGCCATATAGTAGATTGTGCTCAGGGCATGAGAATGACCACGCATCAGACACAGTGCAGGACTATCGGTCCCGGAAATCGATGAAGATAAGGAGCGTCCGCACAGTCAATATGTAAACGGCGAAGTTTTACTCTTCAAATCTGATTTCACCCTTAAAAGCGCGCAACCGACAAATTGGGTAGGGATTATGAGTCGGATCACCGAAGGATCAGAAAATGAACAGACTGAGACTGAAACCAAATTCGAAATAGAGTTGGATAAGTTGTTTAGTCATTTTCGCAATTTAATCCGAGCTCAACCAGCAGAGCAGCGAATCCAAGCATTAATCAAGCTGGAGGTGGAAATGGTGATCATGCGTATGCAGACGATTCAGCTGCTCGCACAAGGTGAAGGCGGATTTGCCGAGGTCTGCAAGGTTTCCGAAGAGGTGTTTCAAGAGAAAGGTCCGAACTGGCTTTTTACTCCCAATTGGGCGTTAGGGGGGAAGGCCCCTGTCGAATTGTGTAATTCGGAAGCAGGGATCCAGACAATCCTCGACGTTCTTTGTCGGATACAGTGGGGAGTTTTTTCATGATTGACCATACATAGTTCATGAAAAATACAATTCACAACTATTACAGGAGCTCGATCCAGCAGATCAACGTCGACGTGACAGAGGCTTTAAATGCATACCAGGATTTAATCTGGCTATCCAGGGCCGAGGTAGCAGAACTCACGGCTGCGAACTGCCTGATCGGCCATGAGGGCCTCGCCGATGGCCGCAGTCACTTGGAATCATAGAGAAGGAGCAATGGTGATCTATCTAACCGGAGATCTTCACGGCGGCTTGACTTCTCAACATATAGCAAAATTTCGCCCCTCAAAACAAAACGACATCGTTATCTGCCTGGGAGACTTCGGCGGGGTCTGGTTTCACGACTACCACACGAATGAAAAGCATCGGCAAGATGAAGATTATTTTCTCGCATCCATACTACCGCGGCATGTCCTCTGGCTGGCTGTAGACGGCAATCACGAGAACTTTGCCAGGCTCTTTAGCGGCGAGTTCCCTCTGGTGGATCTCTTCGGAGGAAAAGCCTTCCGGATCCGGAAAAATGTGTTTTATCTGAAAAGAGGTGAAGTGTTCACTACCCAACAGCTTCTTCTTCATCTGTTCGATCTGGGGTTGCGTGTTGCGCTGGTCAGATCGAACTCGACAAACTGTTTCTGCGACGAAGGAAAGGTAATTAGTCACTGTGGTGAGTCTATTGTACTGCGTATCAAATTGAACTGTCTTCAGGGGTACCGGAGCTTTCATGGCCAACAGGTTGGCAACGGAAACACTGCTACCTCGCTTGGCTTTGGTCGCCCATTTTTCAAAAGCCTTAACCTGATATGCACAGTGATCGGCTATTGATTGGATGTCGCCATCCGAAAGAAACCGTCCCGACCTAAACTCAGCAGGCAAATCCCGTTCGTTGTACTCCTCCCAGGAACGGAAATGCCTCAACGAAGTTAGAGCATGCTCAATTGTGTTTTGTGCCTGGGCCCTGAGCGTTTTGCTCACAAATAAGGTGACCCAAAAATCAGGAACCCCGTTGTCGAGGAGCAACATGGGCAGACGTTCGCCTGTCTTCATTTTGATGTGTTTAATCTTCATGTCGTAGCGCTCAATCCATGTGCAAAGCGTGGTAGAGTAGCGCCCTCGGCTGGCATGATTAGCTGCGGCTCATTCCTTATCTGCGGGACCAGAAGGTTTACCGATTGTTTACCGTGAAATTGTTTCATGTCGGGTTTCTCCTTTTCTCAAATATGTAACTTGACTAGCTATTGCGCTTGATCCAAAATGTCGCAGTCAAATGCTATGTCGCATATATGTGCGACAATATATTTTAAAAAACTGGCTTCTGTCAAGAATAAATGTCGCACGAGTGTGCGACAATGGAGAATACATGGAATCAAATGGATACAAAAAGTTGCTTGCTGATCTTGCTGCAACTAAATCTTTAAAGAATAACTGGTACTTGGTAGCATCCACCACACAAATTCTTATGATGGAAGACTCAGCACCACCACAGGTCACAAAAATATTAAAAGATGCTTCCGACGCGTGTGGATACAGCACAAACACAATTCAGAGGATGCTGTCAGTGATGGAGTTCATCGAATCAATCAGGAGGGAGATCCCAGAACTTACTGGTATCGATATTAATACCCTGTCTTTTCCGAGCTTAGAGGTGGTCAAACGATTACATCAAGTTAGTGCTGAAAAAGGGTTAAAAATGCTCATCGAAGTTACAAAAGGACGAATTACTTACAGGAGGCTACGCAAGCATTATACGATTGTTGTCGCGGAAAATGTTAAAGATGCGTCCTCACATCAAACTGCAAAGCTGCAAAAAATGAGTTTTGTTGATGCGGCATATGCTGCAGTTAAATTGGCTGCCTACGATTTGTGCGGGGGGATGTATCAATTTGCATTTGAATTGACTTTCTCTACAATTATGCAAGTCGGAGCTGTAGCCTATGACAAAAATTCCTTACCTAAAAAACATCCAATTATTGGATTTGAGTTCATTGTTCTAAGTGACCCTGAACAACCAAGAAATATCCTTGATTTGATGATTTTTAAAACTTTCTTTGTATCTGGTTTCTTTAATCGCTTATGGGTCGTATTTGGGTCAAGTACGGGTATGGAACGTATAATGGCCTACTCTCAAATTCTTGACGAGTTGAATCAGCCATCAATTGGCGTTGCGATTCTTCCTTGGGGCGACGAAACTGCTGACTCCGCTGAACTGCAAATCATTCGCTATCCTAAGGGAGACCCTTCTCCGGATTGGCGTGGGAAGCTCGATACTATAAACAATCTACGTTCTTCGTTATCCCGGGCTAAAACAAAAAATGAAACAACGGAAATATAATTTTTATACAGAAATTATACTTAATATCGGGCGGCCATAATGCATTATCGGTGACACCGGACCTTCTTCATACAGACGTGGTAAAGAAGTCTTGGAGTTTTCTGCAGTGGAGGCGGAAGGTGATGCTTTCCGCCGGTTCACAGCATTTGGGCGGGATACAGTTCAGGGAAAAGGTAGCCGGCAATATGCGTAGGAAAGGCAAGGCGGACAGGACCTTTTGGCATTCTAGACACCAAGATTCCTTCAGCGACCAACTGCGCGAGGATATCACGGCCAGCTCTCTTGAGGCCAGACGCAGCGGCGACATCTCCGCGGGGCATTTCGCCCCGCAACATCACTTCCTGCAGCATTCTTGCTGCCTCCGGCTTCATTGAGGGATCAAATCGTTCTGGAACGCGGGCCATTTTGTTTTCGCGGAATTTCACGTACCCAGAGATCCTCTCCAGCAGGCCGTCCAACTGCAACAGACCCGACATGTACTGCACCTGGTCAAGACAGGTCTCGAGGAAAAACTGGCAAAACGCAGTGAGACCTTCTTCTGAGAGCACACCTCGACCGTCCAGGTCGTTGCGACGCGGCATATCGGCTTTGGCTAAAACGCCCAAATACTGGTCTCTATTCCTGGCAAGTCCCCGGCTAACGTTCCAGATCCCGTATCCGGGCAACTGGAGATGAAAACAGGCGTCCGTGTAAAGCCTTGTTACGCGGCCATTGCCATCCAGGAAAGGATGAATCCACGCGAGGCGATGATGAGCAGCAGCAGTAGCCACAATCGGCATAACGCCGTGCCACCGACCCCTCTTGTAAAACTCCTGAAACTTTTCGAGGAATTTTTTTAAAGCATCGTGTTCCGGGGGTATATGGCCGCCTACCTTGACATCACGTGTTCGGATTTCGCCGCCGGTAACCCCCAGACGCTCGCCGGTTTCGCTGTTAACGACCCGATGGAGTTCATCAGGGAGTTGAGAATAGAATATCTTGTGGATCATACAGAGAAAATGGAAGTTGGAAGGATCAAGGCCTGGATCCTTTTTCATTTCCTCTTCGATAGCCTGCTGCGTCTCGATATGAGCCAAACTCTCGTGTTGGAGATTGCGTTTTGCGGGATCTCGCGAATATTCTTTCCGCATCGCCAGTTCGATTTCCGCCGGATGTGTACTATTTCCTTCGATCAGGTTTGAATAATAGCTGTTGATGATTCTGACCAGGTCAACCACGCCATGCTGCGTGTGTGGATGCAAAGTTCCCCCCAACCTTGCGGACTGCGAGAGCAAATCTTGAGCAAGGTCTTCGAGAGGGCCACAATTGCGCGGCAGAAGCGGTTCCATTATATGAGTAGAGGTCGGTTGATCTGTCATAATACGGCAATATTAGCGTTAAACTAATATTTTTTCAATTCTTTAAATTTATTTCTGTTTTTTACCAATTTTTTTATTTTTTACATTTTTTTCGTCAATCTTAACGTCAATCTTTTGAGGCCCCGATATGGTCTCGACAGACAGCACAAGTGCATTTATAGACGTTTTTGAGCTTGATCGCTTCGCGGGCTTCCGTGACCGTTTCAAAAGACATTACGCCTTGGTGTTCGAACTCATAGAAACTCCAGCCATAGTGCAACGTCACAATAATTCCGTGGTCCAGATTTCTCTCGTCATGCCAAAATTCAACATGTTTCGATAGCTTCATAGCTTTTTGTCTCCTGGAAATAGAAACGGCAGCCTCGTTTATGTACGCCGAAGCTGCCGTTGTTATCACCATCTCTATTGCGCCAAAGGGCCCCTGATCCTATTCGTCCTCGTCCACAACCGGGGGCACATAGCCAGGGTTCCGGATATAGAGGTTGCGGTAGGCCAGGCACTCGGCTTCGGCCGGCGGAACGCTTGACGCAACGATATAAACTTCCCCATCAGGCATACCGGCGAGTACGGAACCGCCGCCAGGGACGACGCGGAAGAGGTCGGTTTCCGCCTCGATCACCTGCTGTTAACCGGCATGGAATATTGACCCCTAATCGGCGTCCAAGCCTGACCCACCTTCTAATAATTCAGTTGGAATATCTGATGTTTAAAGGTTCGTGCGGGTCACGGTTCGGCGCCGATGGGGGGTCATTTTTGAAATCCGATTCACATCAGTCGCGAGTACAGTAGACTGTTCGGGGCGCCACCGCTGCGCGATGTCTCCCAACTGCGTCAAGAATCCGCTGGAATCACCAATTAGAAAACATCTGCACCTCTGGACACCCACAACCAGACGCTCACTATAAAGGGCCTCCAGAGCGACCGTCATGTCGGCTGGCGCTTCGTATTCTCCCTTATTACCTCATTGGCTTCTTTGCCGTTGTTTAAAGTGAGGGGAACACTGAGAGGAACACAAGTACCGTCAGGAAATGATGTTCAGCATGGCTATAACCGCCTCAAAACCCCACAGAGTTTGTCCATAACGAACTCTAGATTTACAAGATCAACCCAGATTTCATATTTACCAGTTATTACTCCCGCACTTCCCTCAGGTTACCTGAACAATGTCGCTCCAGAATCAATGTTGTGGAAGTCATAAAGTCGATCGCGCATCCAGCCGGGAAGTTTTCTCCGTATCTTTCCTCGATCCTGTTTGTCCATCAGCTTGCCAAAAGAGTGGCCTTCGTTACCAGCCTCATGATCATGCTGGCCGAGAATCTTCAGGTACAGCTCCATCGAGTGCCGGTAGGTGAATAAGATTGGGTAGGTGATAACCATGGAAAAGAGGGAGAGAGAATGTCTGTTGCCGGTGTTTCTGACATTCATCTCGCAAAAAACGGCGCCGAGCTGGCGATCAAATCGAGTGGGGAAGCTAAAAAACCCGGTCTGCTAGCTCTAAATAAAATCGTACAAGAAAGTTGACACTACCATCTTAAAAATACCATTTAAATATACTTTTTTATAGGTAATACAACTTGAAGAATATTTCAGGATCTAAATATACCATCAAAAAACAAAAAAAGCCCCGCTATGCGGGGCTTAGGAAGCTGTTTCCAGAGTTTTTCTATACGAAAAACAAAAGGGGGGGACTAAAAGGGAATGTCGTCATCCTGGAAGGGGGGCGGTTCATAGCCGCCGCCACTGGTGCCCGCCGGTGCGGGGGAGTAGGAATCACCACCGCTGCGGCGCTCACCCTTGGGGGAGAGCATCTGCATCTTTTCTCCCACGATCTCGGTGGTATAGCGCTTGATGCCGTCCTTCTCGTACTCCCTGGTCTGCAGGCGTCCCTCGATATAGACGGTTTTGCCCTTGGAGAGGTACTCCCCGGCGATCTCGGCCAGACGGGCCCAGAGGGTCACCCGGTGCCATTCCGTGCGCTCCTCCCATTCCCCGTTCCTGTTCTTGAATTTTTCGGTGGTCGCCAGGTTGAAGCTGGCAACGGCCTGACCGGATGCGGTGTAGCGCACCTCCGGGTCCCTGCCCAGATTTCCGATCAGCATTACTTTGTTGAGACTGGCCATGGTTGTGCTCCTTGTGTGTAAAAGGGCGCGTGGACAGGACCTCCCTCGCCCCAAAACAGACTGTGCAATTTTTTGCAAACAATACCTCAGATGCAAGGCTTACTCAACAGCAAAAAACTTCCCCTGGCGGCACAGCAACCAGCACCCTGAACGGGGCGAGGTTTTCCGTGGGCTGACCCGGAATAGGTGATCTGCGGTTGTCACGGGCCATGGCAAAGCGATACGAATCGTGGTACCACTATGGAACCTTCTCTCTGCGTGAGGCGCCCATGTTCCCCACCCTTCAGGCGGATTTACAGATCAATGCCGGCGCCGGACCGGCCGCGCCGGGATGGTGCCACTCCAGCGGGAGAGCTCTGTGACCGCGCCGCGGGGAAAACGGAGGCTTCCCTTCCGCTACTGCGAGCCGGCCTTCTTTGGCGGCCTGCTGGACGACCCGCTGCTGTTTCTGCGCATCCGCCCCCTGGGGAGTGCCCTTTTGTTCGACTGCGGCCAGATCGCCCACCTGGCAAAACGGGTAGTCAAGCCGATCCGGGCCGTCTTCATCACCCACGCCCACATGGACCACATCATGGGGGTCCCCACACTGGTGCGCCATCACCATGCCTCGCCCCATCCCCTTGACCTGTACGGCCCTGCCGGCATCGCGGAACGTGTCGGCCACCTGTTGGCCGGTTTTGAGTGGAACCTGGCCGAGCCGACCTGGTTCATCCTGCGGGTCCACGAGGTACTTCCCGACCGTATCCTGCATTTCAGCTTCCCTGGTCCGGAAAGGTTTAGGCGCCATTTTGCTGGAGAAGAAGAGCGTCAGAGCCGGGAGATCTGGTCATGCCCCTACCTGACGGTGGCGGCGGAGATCCTGGATCACAAACTGCCGGTACTGGCTTTCAGGGTCGACGAACGACCGCACTTCTCCATCGACGCCGCCAAACTGGAACAGCGGGGGCTGGTGGCCGGGGCGTGGATCAGGGACTTGAAGAGCCGGGTCTGGAAGGGGCAGCAGGAGCGGGAGGTGTGGGTTACCCGCCATGAGGGGGAACGGCTGGTGCAGGAGGCGGTGGCCGATCCCGTGGTCCTCTACGATGCCATCCGGGGAGGCGGGGAGATGGCCTCCCTGGGATATGTCAGCGATGTGGGCTGGACGAGGCGGAACGTGGAGATCATGCAGGACTTCTTCGTGGGGCTGACCCTGCTCTGCAGCGAGTGCACCTTCCTGGCAGCTGATCGGGAGAAGGCCCGCGCCTCCCATCACCTCACCAGCCACGACCTGAACCGGCTGAGCACGTGTCTCGCCCCCCGCTATCTGCTGGCCATGCACCTCTCCAAGGGATATCTGCACCGCACCGTCGACCTCTACACCGAGTTGCTGCCGCCCCATGGGACCAGTATCCTGCGCCTGCCCACCCACGTTGTCCCCCCGCTGCTGGGCGTTGCAAACGTCGCCAGCTGGCTGCGACCGAGTTGAACGCCGTTGCCCCGAGTACGAGAAGTGCAGATGGCCACGGCCTGGCGTCGCGGCCGTCGCGCCACGTATGCACATCGCCAGGGCGTGAAATCAGGGTTGTGTTTTTGGGCGCCGGGTGTACACTTGCTTGCAGCAACAACTTGAAACCATACGGAAATCCATGAAAGCACACAGATCGAGCACACCGGGACATACGGGAGGCGGGGAGATGAAGCCGGACGGCGCCCTGGCAGATGGATGGAGCAGCCAATGCCGGTTTCACCCGCCATTTGTGTCAGCCAACCAGGGGGGAGAACAGCCATGAGTTCCTCGCATCAACGAGAGGTTGGGCGGCTGGTTGAATCCCTGGTCAGGGGAGCGGCCCTGGAACTCTACCTGACCCCAAAGCCGGGACTGGTTGACCTGGCCGATTCCGGGTCGCACCCCGACCTGTCGCTCTCCACCATGGAGCGTTCCATACACTCCATTGCAGACTATCTGCTTGAACTGTTCCGCTCCCTGAGCTGCGGGGAGCGTTTCGAGCACCAGGTGGCCATAGCCAAACGGGCCGAACGCAACATGCTCCAGGCGCGGGGAACCAATACCCACCGGGGCTACCTGTTTCTGAGTGGCCTTTTGCTGATCGCCCATTGGCATGCCAGCTCCCCGGGTGAACGCTCCCTGCGTGCGACCATCACCTCCCTGGCCGATGATTTTTTCAACAGCTACGGGGAAAAGAGCACACACGGCAGGCAGGCCAGGCAACGCTACCGGGCAGGCGGAATCGTCCGGGAGGCGCTGGCCGGTTTCCCTTCCCTGTTCGTCACGGCTCTGCCCGCCTTCCGGTCAAGCATGGAGCGCTGCAGCTGCTTCAGGAGCGCCTCCTTTGCCATGTTGGCGCAACTGATGCAGGCGGTGGAGGACACCACCACGCTGCACCGCGGCGGCCCCTTCGCCCTCTTCCGTATCAGGCGCGACGGCCGGGTGCTGGAGCGGATCATCTCCACGGGGGGGGACTACGTCTCCTTTCTGGCTGGGCTGAACCGTCTCTACATTCTGAAGGGGATCACCATGGGTGGCGTTGCCGATCTGCTTGGTCTTTCCTACGGCTACCTGCTGTTTCGCAACGAGATTACCCTGGCCGATGAGACCGCACATATCGCCAGCGGCACTGTCTGTCATCTTGACGCGTTGTCGCCGCTGATCCGCACCCGTCCGGACAGCGCCGCCTGGTTTTCCGGCTCCCCTGCTGCCGGACTGCAGTATCAGGTGCCGCCCAATTCACTGTATGAAGAGGCCATTTTCGAGGCGCTCCAGGCTGTTCGCTGCACGGCTTGGTAAACCCGATTCAGATCCAACAGAAAGGATGTGGCATGAACTACACCTACCTCACGGTCCCGCAGGGAGAGAAGATCAGCATGGGGAGCGACGGCAAGCTTCGGGTCCCCGCCAACCCCATCATCCCGTTCATCGAGGGAGACGGCACCGGCCCCGACATCTGGCGGGCGGCGAAGAGGGTGTTGGACGCCGCCGTTGCCAAGGCCTATGGCGGGGCACGGAAGATCAGCTGGATGGAGGTCTTTGCCGGTGAGAAGTCCTTCAACATGTTCAGGGAGAGCATGGGAGACCGGGCCTGGCTGCCGGACGAGACCGTGGATGCCTACCGCGAGTTCCTGGTGGGCATCAAGGGCCCCCTGACCACCCCCATCGGCGGCGGCATCCGCTCGCTGAACGTGGCTTTGCGCCAGCTGCTGGACCTGTACGTCTGCCTGCGGCCGGTGCGCTACTTCCAGGGGGTGCCGTCGCCGGTGAAGAAACCCAAAGACGTGGACATGGTGATTTTCCGGGAGAACACGGAGGACATCTATGCCGGCATCGAGTGGATGCACGGCACAAGCGAATGCGACCGCTTCAAGAGGTTTCTGCTGGAGGAGATGAAGGTCACCAGGATCCGCTTCCCGGACAGCGTCTCCCTGGGGGTCAAGCCGATTTCAAAGGAGGGGTCCCAGCGCCTGGTCAGGGCTGCCATCGATTATGCCCTGGAGCATGGGAGGCGCTCGGTCACCCTGGTGCACAAGGGGAACATCATGAAGTACACCGAGGGGGCCTTCAAGGAGTGGGGCTACCAAGTGGCCATCGAACAGTTCCGCGACCGGGTGGTCACCGAACGGGAGAGCTGGATCATCGCCAACCAGGACAAGAACCCCACCATGGCGCCGGAGGAGAACGCCCGGCTGATCGAACCGGGCTATGACATGATGACACCAAGCCAGCGCCAGACAGTCGTTGACGAGGTGGAGGCCGCTTTACGGCTGATGCCGACCCACGGCAACGGCCAGTGGAAGAAGCTCCTGCTTGTCAAAGACTCCATCGCCGACATCACCCTGCAGCAGGTGCTGACCCGCGCCAGGGAGTTCGACGTCATCGCCACCATGAACCTGGAGGGGGATTTCCTCTCCGACGCCTTGGCGGCCCAGGTGGGCGGCATCGGCATCGCGCCGGGGGCCAACATCAACTACCTGACCGGCCACGCCATCTTCGAGGCCACCCACGGCACGGCGCCCAAGTACGCCAACCAGGACAAGGTCAACCCCGGCTCGGTGATCCTTTCCGGCGTGATGATGCTGGAGCACCTGGGATGGCGGGAGGCTGCCGACCTGGTCATCGCCGCCATCGACCGGACCATCTCCCAGAAGAAGGTCACCTACGACTTCGAGCGTCTGATGGAGGGGGCCACCCTGGTGAGCTGCTCCGGTTTCGCCGACGCGTTGATCGGGAATATGTGACCGTATTTCCAAGGCAGGTGAGAACACACACAAACAGGCCGGGATTGCCCCGGCCTGTTTGTGTCTGCTGCGTACGGCGTCTCAGGTCACCAGCCCCCGCAGGAGCCCCAGGTTGACCGCGTCCATCTCGTCATTGTCCCCCTTGGGGGTCTCCAGGATCTTGGGCGTCGCGGCGAAGCGCTGGTCGTTCAAGATGAAACGGAAGGGGTTGAGCCCCAGCATGCCCTGGCCTATGTGCTCGTGGCGGTCCACCCGTGAGCCGAGCCCCTTTTTCGAGTCGTTGAAGTGGAAACACTCCAGCCGGTCGAGTCCGATAACCCGGTCGAACTCAGCCATGGTGGAGCGGTACCCCTCTTCGCTGGTGATGTCGTAGCCGGCGGCGAAGGTGTGGCAGGTGTCGAAGCAGACCCCGAAGCGTTCCGGATAACGGCAACCGTCGATAATCGTCCGCAGCTCCTGAAAGCTTCGTCCCAGGTTGGTCCCCTGGCCTGCGGTTGTCTCCAGCAGCACCCTTCCCTGGAATTGCGGCACCTCCTGGAAGAGCCGGTCAAATGCCTGGCTCACCCGCGCCAGAGCGGCTTCCGGGCTGTCGGCCAGATGCGATCCGGGATGCATGACAATCTTGCGGATGCCCAGGCGGGCGCAGGTTTCCAGTTCATTCCGGAAGGCCGTCAGGCTCTTGTCGCGAACCTCCCCCGATCCGGCTGCCAGGTTGATCAGGTAGATGTCGTGGGAGACCACCTCGCGCAGCCCGGAAGCAGCGAATTTCTCTCTGAACAGGGCAACATCCGCCTCGCTCAGATCCTTCCCCTTCCACTGATTGGAGTTGCGGGTAAAAATCTGCAGCACGCCGCAACCGGCCGCGATGGCGCGGTCAATGGCCCGGTGCAGACCGCCTGCTATGGACATGTGGGCGCCAAGATAATCAGGCATTGCTCACCTCTGTATTCACGTGATTTTTCATCCCGGTCGCTTCGTCTCAGACCAGATCGGTGTTGCTTCCCCAGCAGTGGACCTCCACCTCGTCTCCTGCGTCGCAACTGCCGGATTCGGCCGGCAGGACGGCAAGTGCCTCGGCGCCGCTTGCATCCCCGCCAATGGCCGTCCCCTGTCTGGTGGTCAAGGAGGCGTACCATTGTCCCTCGTCGCGCTCCAGGTGGACCGGCACGATCTGCAGGATGCCCGGCTTTTTGCGAAGTTCGTCACGGAGTACGGCCCTGAACAGCGGACGCAGAACCGACCGCAAACCCTGCATCCTGAGTAGTGCCGGTCGTACGAACTCCTCGAAGGTGATCAGGGTTGCCAGGGGATTGCCCGGCAGGCAGAAGACCGGTGTGGAGCCATGCAGGGCAAAGGCGCTCGGTCCACCGGGCCTCATTGCCACCTTCCAGAAGAGCTGACGTGCCCCCAGTTCCTCCAGCACATCGCGCACGAAATCGCGGTCCCCGGCCGAGACACCGGCCGAGGTGACTAGCATGTCCGCCCCCAACCCCTCGGCCAACAGGGTATGGTGGCTCACCCGGTTGTCGCGGGCAATGCCGATCATGCGGGGGATTCCGCCCGCCTCCCGTACCGCTGCTGCCAGCGCCAGGGCATTGCTGTTGACGATCTGGCCCGGCCCGGGCGTCCTGCCCGGCTCGATCAGTTCGTCTCCCGAGGAGAGCAGGGCCACAACCGGCCGCCGCCACACCGGCGCCATGGTCATGCCGAAGCTGGCCAGCATGCCGATGAGGGGTGCTCCGACAGGCGTGCCGGCGGCGGCAAAGACACCTCCCTCCCTGGCCACCCCGCCCCGAAAGCGGATGTGCTGCCCCTTCTTGACCGGTCGCAGCAGCGTGACATAGCGCTTTCCGTTGTCGGTCTCCTCCAGCGGCATCACGGCATCGCAGCCGTCCGGGAGCGGAGCGCCGGTCATGATCCTGATCGCGCATCCCGGTTCCAGGTGCTCCCCCGCGGTGCCGCACCCTGCGGGAAGAAAACCGCTCACCTTCAGGCTGCGGGGAATGGTGCCGCAATCCTCTGCGCGCACCGCATACCCGTCCATGGCCGAATTGTTCCACAAGGGCATGTCCCAGGGGGCGGCCGCGTCCTCGGCCAGCACGCGGCCGAGAGCGTCCAGCAGGGGGACCCGCTCCGCGCCCAGGGGCCGGACATGGGCCAGTATGGTTCTGCGAGCCTCTTCGAACGACAGCATATATCCCTCCTGAGTAGCGTCGTGACAGAATAGCGGGTAGATGAGTCAAATACAACCGTGACGAGGCCAGCGCTCTTCCCATGCCGTACCCGTCGCGGCATCCTGGCAGGGGAACGCCTCCCTGCTTGACTCCTTTCATCGGTCCGGGATATACTCACCTGTGTAACAAACTACACAGAGGTTGCCATGACGTTCGATGAACAGCTTGAACAGATCCACTCCAAAATCGTCACCTACGGCAAGGAAAACCAGGGGGAGTTGCTCTATGCCCTGACCGAGGGCGCCTATCTCATCTCCGGCAGCAGGCGGGTGCGCATCTACCTGGAGGATCTGCCGCGCGGCGTACTCTCCTGCGTGCACGCAACAGGCCACCTGGAGAACGAACTGCGCGAGTTCGCCTTTCCCATATTCTCTTCCGAGACCATTGTCTCCCGGGTCTTTGCCAGCCAGTATCCCGCTGAATTCAGGCTGAACAGGGGCATGACCGTCACGCCCGACGACGAGTTCGCCAACCGCTTCGGCTTCTACTCCAGCTACATAACCCCCCTCGTCAGCCTGGGCAAGTCCATCGGCGTTCTCTGTGTCGATCACGAGACCAGCGCCGAGCGGCTGAGCGGGAAGGCCAGGTCTCAGCTGTCGGAATTTGCCGGCTCCATGGCGGTGCGTCTGGACGAGGCCCGCATCTATCACCAGCAGGTCCAGCTGGTGCGGCGTCTGGAGGAGTTCAGGGCGCGCGAAGCGGCCAGCATGATGGTGAAATCGGCGGCACAGCTGGTCAAGAAGGTCTCGCTGGCGTCGGTGCTGGTGCTGAACCAGATCGATGTCGAGGAATTCTCCCTGAGCATCCTGGCCAGCTATTCCGACGACCAGCAACTCAAAAACCTCTACGACCAGCAGGGGGCAACCAACCTGCACCCCGGTTCATCGCTGCTGGCCCAGTACGTGGACGCCCATGGCGTTATCGTGGATGAACGTCTGCTCCGCCCGCTCTACATCGCCGACCTGACCCGGCACACCCTGCAGAAGCCGGTCCTGACCGAGGCCATGGCGCTGCGCTCCATGTACATCGTACCCCGCTACGCGCAGGACAGCCGGCGGGTCATCTGTCTGGTCAACTATTTCTCCCGCGATCTGAACCGCTTCACCGGCTTCGAGATGGGGCTGCTCCAAACCCACGCCGAGCTGGTGGAACGGGTGATCAGCGAAGTCGGCGGCGAGCACCTGGAGATAAGGGTCCTCTCGGAAATATCCGACCTGCTCAACGAGCGGGCCGAGAACCTGCAACCGTTTTTGACCAAGGTGCTCTCCAAGGCAACCGAACTGATCGGTGCCGACACCGGCAGTATCGGCCTGATCAGGGAGCGCGACAGCCGCAAGTGGCTGGTGGTTGAGGAGGACAACGGCACCATCATCGGCGCCAAGAACAAGGAATGGCTCAAGAAGAACATCCCCCCCTTCCCGGTGGGAGGAGAGGAACTGCCAGCCGCCGACCGCAGCCTGACCGGCTATGTGGCCCACACCAAGCAGCCCAAGATCATCGGCCGGGTGGACCAGGAACTGCAGACTGGCGGATTCCACCGTTCCATGAGCGAGATGCTCAAGAGCGAGATCGCCGTCCCGATCATCTGCGACGAAGAGGTGATCGCCGTCATCTGCCTCAATTCGCAGCATTACGATTATTTCCGCGAGGAACACCGCCGCATCCTGCAGATCATAGGCTCCCTCACGGCGCGCCACATCTCCGATCTGCAGCGCATCGAGGGACTGCAGAGCGAGGTCAACCGCCTGACAACCGACGTGGCCTACAAGGACCCGCACGTCTCTTCCTACCGCCTGGGGAACATCATCGGCAACAGCCCCACAACCCAGGCCGTGGTGGAGTTCATCAACACCGTCTCCCTGCCGCTCTTCAACCGGATTACCTTCTGGAGCCGCAACATCCCCCAGGAGGCGACCATCGGCCTCCCCTCGATCCTGATCACCGGACCGACCGGTTCGGGCAAGGAGTTCTTCTTCAACAACCTCTACAACAAGCTGAACGAACTGTACCGCAGCCACATCAATCCCAGCGGCGAACTGCCGGTCAAGAAGACCAACATCGCCTCCTACTCGGGGGAACTGACCTATTCGGAGCTGTTCGGTCACAAGAAGGGGGCCTTCACCGGCGCCTACAACGACCGGCGCGGGATTCTGGAAGAGACCATGGGGGGGGTCGTCTTTCTGGACGAAATCGGCGATGCCGATCCCAAGACCCAGGTGCAGCTGCTGCGCTTCCTGGACAATGGCGGCTTCGTACGGCTGGGGGAGAACACCGACCGCTTCAGCCGGGTGCTGCTGGTGGCTGCCACCAACCGCAACCTCCCCGAAGAGATCGCCCAGGGGAACTTCCGCGAAGACCTGTTCCACCGCCTCTCCGAGCTCTCCATCCGGCTTCCGTCACTCAACGAGCGGCGCGAGGATATCTCGGACCTGTCGGTGCACTTCCTGGGGAAACTCTTCCGCACCTACCGCAGTGAAGCTGAACTTCCCGACCAGCCGCCGGTGCTTTCCGAGGATGCCAAGCAGGAACTCAGACGCCACAACTATCAGGGCAACATACGCGAACTGCGCAGTATCCTGCTGCGGGCGCTCTTCTTCCGCACCCGGAACACCATCATCGGAGAGGACATCCGCATGGCCATTGCCGGCACCGCTGCCGGGGACATCTCCGCCTGCCGCCCCGTTGCGCGGGATCTGGACAAGCGGCTGGCAGAAACCATTCTGGAGCGCATCGAGGCGGGCGGGGATTTCTGGACCGACATCTACGAACCGTTCTCCCGCAGCGACATCTCCCGGGAAACGGTGCGCCAGGTAATCGAGCGGGCGCGGGCAATGGCGGGCAAGACCATGCCGGCGGTTGCCCGCTACCTGAAGGCGGTGGATAACACCGGAGATGCCGGAGAGGTGCAGCGCCGGCTGTTCAAATTCAAAAACTTCCTCTACAAGACGGTCAAGATATGAAGGGTTGTGAAACATGTATAAAAATCAGATAGTTTAGACTCGTTTTGCCGAATGTAACCCGCTAAGCGTTGTGAAGGCTTTAGCGGGTTTTTTAATTCTCATCGTACCTATATCGTACCTAAAGTATGGCAGACGAGTTTTTGGTACGAAAACATACTTGTCCTGTCGGGTATTCCGCACGGGAGAGCCTCGTCCCCTCCCCACGAAACACAAACTCGGTGTTACATAGTAAGAAATATATTTCTTATATCCTTCGTGATGCTGGCGGCCGTATTCAACTACGCCCGGGTGAAGTACCCGGTGTCCGTACCGTCCAATCCGCTTGCGGTGCTGCGCTTCGGCAAGCACATGCGCCGGATCGAGGCGCGGGAGGACCGCCTTGAAGAGGATGGCTTCCGGGCCTTCTACGAGAGGATCCAGGCGTTCAATGAGATCCTGCGCGACTGCTACCTGGTCTGCCTGTACCAGGGCATGAAGAGCGAAGAAACGGCGGGGCTCCGCTGGGAGCACGTGGACCTTGAGAAGCGGGTAATATTCATCCCGGATACCAAGAACCGGCAGGCGCTGCATGTGCCGCTGAGCCGCCAGTCTCTGGTAATCCTCATGCAGCGGAAGGAGCGCAACCCGCCCGGCTCTCCCTGGATCTTCCTGTCGCTGTATCGCCCCCAGAACCTGAACAAGAGCGGACACGCCCGGCTGATGGCCGCCGAGCTGCGGGCACGGACCGGGTTGAAGAAGATCACCGTTCACGGCCTGTGGCGGACGTTCATCACCACGGCGCGGAAACTGAAGATGTTCGAGGACGCGGAGCGTCTGACCAACCACGTTGACAACTCCGTGACCGGCAGGCATTACGACGGGACCGGTATTGAAGACCTGCGGGAGCCGTTGTTGAGGATCTGCAACGAGATTGAGCGGTTGATGGTCGAGGGAGTTGGAGTGAAAGTGATCAACAGTGCCGATGCACGGGGCAAGTAGCAAATCCGGGAACCCAAAGAACAAGCCCCCTGCGAAGATCGTAGGGGGCTTGCATCGCTCCTGCATGTAGCGTATGCCGATGGTTCTGGTCAGCCATCTCCGTTTCCCGTAACCGGCGTAAAGGACCAGGCCGGTTACAGCAGGCGCTCGGATCGGAGCGGCTTCAATTCTTTTTCGCGGGCTGACCTGGGGGAGCGCCTTCACGCTGTCCCAGGCCTTCGGCGATAAGGGCAAGCACCAGGGTGTTGATGCTTACCCCTTCGGCCTTGGCCCGAGCCTGGAGCGAAGTGTGCAGCGAACGGGGAAGGCGCTGTACAAATTTGACCGGCTTGCTCTCTTCGTCGTAATGGGTCGGGGCCGGTATCTCCCGCCCCATGTCCACCTGGGCGGTAATCCAGCAGTTGAAAGCCTTGTAAACTCTCACCGCTGCAATAATTGTTGACGGTTCACGGTTTTGAAAGCTTGGCGGTGCCGGGGGATGCTTTCTTCTGCTGAAGAGCCACCTTTCTTTGGGGATAGTGCACAAATCATTCGGCTGACTTAAGCTGTTTAGCTGTCATGTGTGCAAATTCATATTCAATTTCAACCACAATTTGACCATCATTATCATCGAATCCTTCACCATATTGTTGATCGATGTCATCATTGATAATCAAAAGAAGTTCTCCATTTGAAGTCGTAGGCAAATGACATAAATTACCTACAGCAAAAGTGAGACCTTCGATTTGTCCTATCAATGCACCCTCATTTACGTTTTGAAGAACGTAGCCAGGTTTTCCCTTATATACGTCAGTTCCATTAGCGTCGAAGTACCCTATAGTAGGATTAGTAGTCCAAGAATCGCCAATATATCTTACAGCTATTTTATCGTGTGGATTGACATAAACTCCGGTTCCTTGCCATTTTTGTTTAGCATAAATTGTCCTTCGCACTTTTTTTGTTGCCATGCCATGCCTCCTTAAGTTTTAAATTAGTCACTTGCCTCTGAAATTTCCTGTGTCAATGCCAGCCCCTCATGTTACTCGCCCTTTATCCCCCTCCGGTATGGCAATGCCACGCCGGAGATAAGGTTCCAGGGCAGGCTTTAGAAGTTCCAGAACTCATCGATTTCTTCGTCGGAGAAATCCCAGACAACGTTGTGCGGCGGTAAGGGTTCGTATGTGAAGAACTCGGGCAAGCGGTCGTGAGCACTGTTGAACCCGGCTTCGATGTTGAATTTTCGTTCGACCTTGAGGATCTGCTTGCCAAGGGCAACGAAGTCGTCACCGGCAAGGGAAATGTCGAAACGGGCGTTGAGCATATCGATCAGGGCCGGCAGGCATTCCGGAATATCGAGGGCTGGAAAGGCCACGAAGATACACATGCCGGTGGAGTCAATCGCGGCGGTTGCGATCTGGAGGTTACGGGAAAGTTCAACCTGGCCTTCCTTCTTGAGCGGATCAACGTTGCCGCCGACATTGAGGATATTGGTTGCAATGGAGTAACCCGCGGTGTGGTCGGCCCCCATGGTGCTGGTCGCATAGGTGATACCGATGCCTTTGATGGCACGGGGGTCATAGGCCGGAATGCTCTGGTTCTTCACGACAGGAACACGGATGACACCGTAGGCACGCCCCACAGAACCGGCACCGCCGCCAAGGATACGGCCGAGCGGTGTACCCTTGGCGATTTCATCCGTGAGCAGGCGAAGCACTCCCTCGCCGTCGCCAAAAGGGATGATGCCGGCTTCCATTGCCACGCCGAACATGACTGCGGTTTCAATGGAGTCGATACCGATATCGTCCATGATATTGTCGGCTTTCGCGATGATATCCAGGTTTTCGATACAACAGTTGGCACCGAGAGCCCAGATGGTCTCATATTCGAAACCGGATGAAAGATATTTTCCGTCCTGGTCAAGGTAGACTTGCGAGCACTGGATGATGCAACCGGCGTGGCAGCCATGTTTCGGTTTGCCACCACGGGCAACGATTGTGTCGTGCATGGTTTCGCCGGAGATCTTGTCATGCGCAGCAAACTTACCGTACGTGAAGTTGCGGGTCGGTAATCCACCGGCCTCGTTGATGATGTTTACCAGAACGTTGGTGCCATAGGTGGGGAGGGCCTGACCGCTGACCGGGTGGTCGAGCAGGGCTTTGGCAAAAACTCGTGAGGCAGCCTTGAATTTATCCGGGGCGGCAATCGTGACACCGGGTGCGCCTTCGCCGTCTATGGAGATGAACTTGATCTTCTTGGAACCCATAACCGCGCCGAGGCCTCCGCGGCCGTGGCTACGGAGTTTGCTGTCAGGATCCTTGACCGAGATATCTGCCGCTGCCATTCTGAGTTCACCAGCAATACCTATGGTCAGGATGCCGGTTTTTTTGCCCAGACGAGTCTCAACGGCATCAACGATGGCAAAGTTGTTCTGGCCGACGAGTTCGGTTTCCTCCTGGATGGTGATACCGTCCTTGTTTACGTGCAGGTTGAACCATTTGTCTTCCTTTGGCTGCCCTTCGATGATCAGTGCCTTGATACAAAGTCGTGCCAGCAGTTGTGCCGTGGTTCCGCCGGAGTTGCTCTCATTGATGCCTCCGGTGAGCGGGCTCTTGGCGCCCGCGGAGAGGCGTCCGGACTGGGCTGCTGGTGTACCGGTGAGAAGGCCCGGGGCAAACACCAGTTTGTTGTTCGGACCGAGAGGATGGCAGGTCGGCGGAACCTCGGCAGCTACGATAGTTGAGGTCAATCCGCGGCCACCGAGTAGTGCCCATTCTTTGGGAACGTCTTCCTGTTTGACCGTCAAATCGGTCATATTTACGCGATAAATCTTGTCCATGGTGTTTCTCCTTGTCAGCTTTTCCCCACCTGGGCGGATAGGGCAAAACAGGAAAAATCAATGGAATTTGTAACCACTCAAGACGCAAGCGCCTAAGCCTGCTCGAACATGTCCTTTCCCACCCCGCACTGAGGGCAAACCCACTCATCGGGGAGGTCCTCAAAGGGGGTACCCGGTGCGATGCTGTTTCCTATGTCCCCCTCGGCGGGGTCATAGACATAACCACAGATGGTGCATTTCCATTTCTGCATGGTTTACTCTCCTGTTCAGTTATTCCTTCCAGTGGATGCAAGAAACCGGGCATGCGTCGATGGCCTCCTGCTGAATTTTATCTTCTGAAGCCCCTGCAGGATCATAGGTTTCCGCCTTGCCGCTGTCGGCGAAACGGAACACTTCCGGTATGCTGTCAACACAGACGCCGCAGCTAATGCACTCATCCTGATCAACCACTACAGTTTTCCGCATTGTCTTACCTCCCTTGGCTTTTTATATATAATAACATTAAAACTCTTATTTTTTCAGAAACTCCGCTATGCATCTACTCTATCGGTGAAGGGAAAAAGTTACCACTATGTTTGACTTTACAGAGTTAGGATATAAAATTGATTGTCAATGAAACCAGCGCCACAACAATGTTGTTGGTAGTAGTGAAGCCTGACTTCCATCGCAAAATTGCAATGCCGTGGCTATGGTGAGTTTTAAAGGAGCGGTTTATACACAACGTCAGAAAATCACCAAAGGAGGCATTACTATGAATATCTTCGAATTTGCCATGAAAATGGAACTGGACGGCAAGGCTTATTATGAAAAACTGGCGGAGGGAACCAGTGAGTCGGGCTTGAAAGCCATCTTCACCAAACTGGCTGCAGATGAACAGAAACACTACGATACAATAGTGGCCCTAAAGACGGATACCACCTGCTCAATGCCTGACACAATCATCCTGAACGAGGCAAAAAACCTGTTTGAAAACCTGCTGAAAAACAAGGACATCACGGACAGTCTGAAAAAATCTCTGGACGGTTACCAGCATGCAAGAAAAATTGAAGCGGACAGTGTTCGTTTCTATGAGGATCTGGCGCAAAAGGAAACGAATCCGGAATTAGGGCAGATTTTCACGAGGATTGCTGGCGAGGAGAAAGAGCATTACAACATTTTGGACAATCTTTACGATTTTGTTCTGGAACCACGATATTTTCTGGCCTGGAGAGAATTCAGTAACATTAAGGAGTTGTAAAAAAATTACTTGTACCAACTGTTGCGGGCTATAGTGGTGACAATTCAGCCTGTTAAGATTCAGGTGGGTCACACATCAAAGATGATATCAAGGCGGCGAGGAAGAAGGCGACGGAGGCGTACAGATAGTACGCTGAGGAGCCTTTGACGAGCCAACGAAGAGAGCGCTTTGAGTCGGAATTGGAATGAGGCCACACGAGGGGATCGTATAAACACAAGCCCCCGCTTCCTGAAGGGAAAGCGGGGGCTTGTGTTTTATGGAGCGAACGTTGCTGTCGTCAGGCCGCGCTGTGGCGCGCCACGTAACCGCTCCAGCGTCTGTCCACCCAGGCCTGCACCTGGTCGATGTTTTCAGGGGTCATGGTCTTGAAGCGTGCCTGGGTGGCGAAGAACTCGGACACCGGAACCAGAGGTTTGCCCCCCTTGGCCAGGGTGGCGCTGCGTTCGGTCAGGCGGAAGACGCCATCCTCGATCTCATAGAGCACCACCAGGCCGGTGTCAACCGCCAGCTTGCCCAGTTTTACCGTATCCCGGGGGTCGAAGCCCCAGCCGCTGGGGCAGGGAACGTTCATGTGCAGGTAGCGCAAACCCTTTATGGAGCGAGCCTTGACCATTTTGTCGTAGACGTCAGTGGGATAGGCGGCCGAGGTGGAGGCGATGTAGGGAACCGCGTGGGCCTCCATGATAGCCGGCAGGTCCTTGGGATTCTCCTTCTTGCCGCGGCTGGTGGTGGTCGTGCGCGCGCCATGGGGCGTCAGTCCCGAGCGCTGGGTACCGGTGTTCATGTACGCCTCGTTGTCGTAGCAGACGTAGATGAAGTCGTCGTTGCGCTCGGCAGCGCCGGAGAGGGCTTGGATGCCGATGTCGCCGGTACCGCCGTCACCCACCATGGCCAGCACCGTCATCTCGTCGGCGCGCCCCAGGGCGCGCAGGCCGGCGACGACACCCGCTGCGGCAGCGGCCGTGCTGGGAAACGATACGTTGATCCAGGGAATCATCATGGAGGACACCGGGTACATGCCGCCCAGCACTGTCAGGCAACTGGCCGGGTTGACCAGCACCATCTTGCCGTCCAGGGCCTTGGTTATGGAGCGCAGGCCGATGCCGATGCCGCAGCCGGCGCAGGCCCGGTTGCCGGGGAGCATGTGTTCGCTGGTGGGTAGGTCGAGGATCTTGGTGGACATACTGACTACTCCCTGTCTCTGCGGGTGGTTGATTCCAGATTCGGCAGTTGAGAGCCGCCTCCGTTCGTGCGGACGGGCTCTTTCTGTAATTCCAGGGCTCATTTCGCTACAGCCGATAAACTCGCCCTTCGGGCTCAAACAGTATCGGCTGTGGACGCTTCATTTCGCCGGGAATTACGACGAAAAAGCCCTGATGCACTCTCTCCGGCGGTTCTCAACTGCCGAGAGAAGGTTGCGGGTCGACGTCGGTCCGCTGCAGGTTGATCCAGACGGTCGGGCGCTGGCCCATCCCTGCCTGGGCATCGCCAATGGCGGCGCGGGCCTGTTCCGCCAACTGGGCCGCAGTCACATCCCTGCCCCCCAGGCCGGTCACGGTTCCGAAGACCCTGGGCATGGCGTCCCGGCCGGACAGGGCGGCTCGCAGGTCCGTGCAGATCGGTCCCTCGTAGCCGTAGCTTAAGGCCTTGTCGAATACGATCGCCAGGGAACGTCCGGCCAGCTTCTCGCACAGGTGCGTCACCGGGAAGGGACGGTAGGCCCGGATGCCGAGGACGCCGATGCGTACCCCTTCGGTGCGCAATTCATCGGCTGCCAGGGTAAGCTCCATGCCCAGAGAGCCGGCGGCGATCAGCACCACATCGGCATCCTCCAGCCGGTGCTCCCAGGTCAGCCCGCCCCAGGCACGGCCGAAAACAGCGGAAAACTCGGCATCTACGGCAGGGATCAGCTCCAGCGCCTCACCCAGGGCCTGCTGGTGGGCATGGCGGATCTCCATGTAGCCACCGTGCAGGGCGCCGCTGGCGTCCAGGCGGGGGTCGGCCAGGGTGACCGGGCCCACGTTGCGCGGGTCGTTGACGTCAATCACCTGCAGCCCGGCCGGCCGGGGGGGGAGGAAGGCGTCCGCCTGTTCAGGGGTGGGGATGTTCACCGGCATGACCGTGTGGGAGAGCAGGAAGCCGTCGTAGCAGACCATCACCGGCAGGCTGAGCTGTTCGCCGATGCGGAATGCCTGCAGGAAGGTGTCCAGGATCTCCTGGTTGTCGCGGCAGTAGAGCTGAATCCACCCCGCATCGCGCACGGACATGGAGTCCTGCTGGTCGTTGAGCACGTTCCAGGGGGCTGCCATGGAGCGGTTCACGCACCCCATAACCACCGGCAGCCGTGCACCGGCCGTCCACCAGACCTGCTCGGTCATGTAGGCCAGGCCGTTGGAGCTGGTGGCGGTGAAGGTGCGCGCGCCCACCGTGGAGGCGGCAAGGCAGACGGTCAGGGCCGAGTGTTCCGACTCCACCGTGACGAACTCTGCTGCCAGTTCTCCGGACTCGACCCATTTGGAGAGATTCTCCACCACCGAGGACTGGGGAGTGATCGGGTATGCAGCCACCACCTGTACACGGGCAAGCTTTGCGGCGGTGGCGGCGGCCTCATTTCCGGTGATAACGACGGTACGCGACATGGACTCCTCTCCTGAAACTGTTCGTAGAACTGTTGGGGGCTACTCTTTGGCCGGGGATTTTCCGGCCGGGCAGACGGAATGCACCGCCTCGGGCTGCATGGCAATGGCGCCGGCCGGGCAGACCTGGGCACAGATGCCGCACCCCTTGCAGTAATCCAGGTCGATGCTGGGCGGAACGCCCTGGGCTATGCAGACATCTGGGCAGTAGACCCAGCAGATCTGGCAGGCGATCTTGCCCTGTTTGACCGCCAGGCAGGCCGATGCCTCGATAACCGGGCGGCTGCTGCGCCAGTCTCCGGTGTGCCCCCCCTCGCCGATGCTGGGTGTGGACTGCGCTATCTCGGTATGCCTGGTCATGGGAGCCCCTCCGCTGCCGTGCAGTCAAAGGCGATCTGCGCGGCCTGGATGTTTTTTGCCGCTGCCGCGGGCGGGAATGCGTCGGAAATCGCCGCCCCGATGCTCTCCATGGTGATCAGCCCGGTGGCCTTGGCGATGGAGCCCAAGATGGCGGTGTTGACCATCGGCTCCCCTCCCACGATCAGCCCCACCGACTCGGCGGCGCCGGTTACGTCCGAAGTCACGACGCGGATGGTGTCGGGAAGCCCCAACTCTCCCCTGGATCGGGTGGTGTTGACGATGATGACGCCGCCTGGCCGCAGACCCGCCGTTGCGTTGGCGACGGCCAAGAGCGATTCGTCAAGCACGACGACGACGTTGGGTTCGACGACCTGAGAGTACATGCGGATCGGCGCATGGTCGAAGCGGGTCGAAGCGGTGACCGGAGCGCCGCGGCGTTCGGCGCCGAAGGTGGGGGCAGCGGTAACGCCCTCAAAGCCGCTGCGGTATGCCGCTGCGGCAAGGATTTTCGAGCTGGTGACGGCGCCCTGACCGCCTCGCCCATGCCAGCGAATCTCGTGCATATCATTCCCTTTTTCTGCTGGTGAAACCACATGATGGAAGGATGGGAAACTGTGTTTTGCGCAGACCTGTATAGCACCAAGGGGAAGCCCTGGTCAATGGCAACATGGCCGAATCAGGAAATCATGGCTCGGCCTTGTGTGTAAAAAAGCTTTGTTTTTAGGTGGTTGCGAGCCATGGGGCATGCGCGATTTCTGCCGTCTCCCTGTGTCCGCAGGTTCAGGCCTCTTTCCCGCTTTCCTTGGTCGCCTCGCCGGCAAATACCTTGACGTCGTCCACCCCCAGCAGTTCGGCCGCCATCTGGCGCAGCTTGTACTTCTGGATTTTGTTGGAGGCGGTCATGGGGAACTCGTCCACGAACCAGACGTGCCGGGGGCACTTGTAGCGGGCGATGCGGGTCTGGGCGAACTCGCGCACGTCCTCCTCGCTGATGTCGCTTCCGGCCGAGCGCATGACAAAGGCGCCCACCACCTCGCCGTACTTCTCATCCGGCACCCCCACGATCTGCACGTCCTTGACGCCCGGCATGGTGTAGAGGAATTCCTCGATCTCCCGGGGGTAGATGTTTTCGCCGCCCCGGATGATCATGTCCTTGATGCGGCCGGTGACCCGGTAGTAGCCGTGCTCGTCCACCGTGCCCAGGTCGCCGGAGTGCAGCCAGCCGTCAGGGTCTATGGCGGCGGCGGTCTGCTCAGGCATCTTGTAGTACCCCTTCATGACGTTGTAGCCGCGGCAGATCAGTTCGCCCGGCACCCCCGGCGGGCAGTCCTCCCCGGTCTCCGGATCCACCACCCGCACCTCGATCTCCGGCATGGCCGTGCCGATGGTCTCGCAGCGCCGCTCGACGGTCTCGTCGGTGGAGGTCTGGATGAACACCGGGCTCCCCTCGGTCAGGCCATAGGCGATAGTGATCTCCGAGGCGTGCATCTCGGTCATGACCTGCTTCATGGTCTCGATGGGGCAGGGGGAGCCGGCCATGATGCCGGTGCGCAGCGAGCTGGTGTCGAACAGGGGGAACATGGGGTGGGTCAGCTCGGCGATGAACATGGTCGGCACGCCGTAGATGGCGGTGCACTTCTCCTTCTGCACGGCCGCCAGGGCCATGAGCGGGTCGAAGATCTCCAGCATCACCAGGGTGCTGCCGTGGGTCAGGACCGCCATGACCCCCAGCACGCAGCCGAAGCAGTGGAACAGCGGTACCGGCAGGCAGAGCCGGTCCATCTTGGTGAACTTCTGGCGCTCGCCGATGTAGTAGCCGTTGTTGAGGATGTTGCGGCTGGAGAGCATGACCCCCTTGGGGAAGCCGGTGGTGCCCGAGGTGTACTGCATGTTGATCACATCGTCGGCGACAAGTCCCTCACGGGCAGCGGCGTAGTCGTCGTCGCTGTAGTGCTCCCCCAGGAGCAGCAGTTCGGGAACCGTGTAGAAGCCGCGGTGTTTCTCCGGCCCCATGTAGATCAGCTTCTTCAGGAACGGGAACTGGGCCGAATCCAGATGCCCCCGTTCCTGGGTGGCGGCCTCGGGGACCAGTTCGCGCACGATGCTCACGTAGTCCACGTCACGGAAACTGTCGATGATGCAGAGCGCCTTCATGTCCGACTGGGTCAGGACGTAGGCCAGCTCGTGGCTCTTGTAGACCGGGTTGACGGTGACGAACACCACGCCGATCTTGGCGGTGGCGAACATGAAGGTCAGCCAGTCCGGCACGTTGCGCGCCCACATGCCCAGGTGGTCCCCCTTCTCAAGGCCGATGGCCAGAAGTCCCTTGGCCAGGGCGTCGACGCGGGCATTGAACTGTCCCCAGCTCCAGCGCAGGTTGCGGTCGGGGTAGATGATGCAGTCATGATCCGGCTGTGCGGCGACAACGGTGTCGAAGTACTGGCCGATGGTGAGGTCGCTGAATGGTCCCTTGAAGGTCTTTGTCACGTCCGCCCCCCTAGAACGGCGCGTACACGACGGCCAGGATGCGTGCGCTGTCGCTGCCGCAGCTGCGGACCTGGTGCGGGACGATGGAGTCGTAGTAGATGCTGTCACCCGGCTCCAGCTGGTACAGATCCTTGCCGTACTCGACTTCCACCGTGCCGTCCAGAATGTAGATGAACTCCTCCCCCTCATGGCTGGAGAGTGGGGCGCCCCCCTTGCAGGCCGGCTTGACGTTGATGATGAACGGTTCCATATGGCGCGCCGTCTTGTTCGAGGCCAGGGAGAAGAAGTCAAGGGCGCCTGCGTTGCTGGTGATTTCCAGGGACTTGACTCGCGAGATACCGTTGTTCTCGCCAGAGCGGGTGATCACCGGGCCGAGCATGGTGTCGTCGTCCAGCAGCGTGCCCAGGCGCACCCCCAGGGTCCGGGTGATCTTGATCAACGGCGTGAGCGATGGCGCCAGTTCGCCCTGTTCCAGTCCGGCAATAACGGTTTCGTTGCAGTCACAGCGTTCAGCCAGTTGCTCCCGGCTGAGGCCGAGTGATTCCCGTATGGTGGTGATCTTGCCGCCGATGCGGTTACGGTCTGTCATGGTTTTTGTCTCCCTCCGGCATTGGGATGAATCGTAAAGAGCAGTGGGCCACATGTGCAGAGATGTTCCCGGATAAAACCGGAAAGACGGTGGCACCTCCCGTCACGCCGAGCGGATAAATCTGAACCCCGGAATGTATTTGGGTGATTTCTTCCTGTTCACGGCGGTGTCGTGGCTGTTGTACGGTTGTAAAGCGGCCGCCCCAAGAAACCGGCGACCGGGCGCAGATTGTATAGCACCCGACTCAAACCGTCGTCAACGCAATTATGGCGATTTCTGGGGGTACAACAGGGAGCGGGGAGGCGCATCTCGGGTGAAGGGGATAGGGCGGAACAACGGGGGAGAGGCGGGATGTGAAAGGGGGACCAGTGCGTTGCCAGAGCCCCCTGGTGGTGATCGTCTCATGGAACCGGGCTGCGTTCCAGGTAGCGGGGAAGGGTACCGCGCACCTCAACCAGTGGCCCATCTTCCAGTTCCTCCACGTTCCCGCTGTCTTCGCCGTACTCATCCTCGCCGACGGCCCAGTTGTACAACTTCTGGGAGTCGATCAGCACCGGATTCAGGGGATTGTTGAACATGCGTTTTTGCATCTCCTCATCATACAGTCCGATGCAGCCGTGTGAGGCGGGGCGTCCGGGGAGGTCGCGGGCATGCAGCCAGTAGGAGACGCCGTCCGGGCCGACGTGGAAACGCATGGCGTTGTCCATGGGGTACTGCTCCTCGTCGTTGGCGGTCTTGTACAGCGAAGAGGTGTGGGTCAGGTGCCGGGCGGTGATGCGGAAGAGCCCGGTGGGGGTTTCGTTGCCTGCCTTGCCGGTGGCGGCCGGGGTGGAGAAGACCAGCCTGCCGTTTTCGTAGGCGCCCAGCCACTGCTCGGTGAGGTCCACCAGGATGTACTTGTCGTACCTTCTGGCCGGTTCGTACTGTTTCGGCATGGGGGTATAGCTGCGGCTGGCGGCGATGTCGTCCGGAACCTTGATGGTCATGCCGGGGTAGACGTGGCGGCGGTCGATGCGGTTGAAACGGGCGACATGGACCCAGTCTGCGCCGAAGAGCGACTCCAGGGACTCGTTTGGCTTGATAAAGTGGGCATGCCACTTGATGTCTTTCAGGCTGGGATACTCCACCCGGGACAGGTCTTCCTGGGCATCGTCCTGGGGGGATGCGGCCGGGTCGGCGGTCAGGGTTGGCACCCTCAGGACCATGTAACCGACCAAGAGGGCGGTTAAGGTGGCGATCAGAACCAGTTTGTGGGAGAGCCGCATCCGGCTGTAACGCATGGGGGCAGTTCCTTTTCAGTTAAGCTCATTAAGACAGAAATGCATCTTAGGCATTTATGTCCTGTTGATCAAGTCCCAGTTGATGCAAAAGGTTTAAATATGCTGTAAAAACAAAAGCCATCCGGGCAAAGGCTAGCCGGTTCGCCCCGTGACCCGGGAGAGGGTAAAGCGATCATGAGTACATGAAAAAAGCCCGCATCTCGCGGGCTTGTAGATTTATGGTTGCACGCATGGCGTTGCGTTTTTGGCTATTTCTTCTTTATCCATTTTTCATTCATCAGCTTGATGACCCCCTCGCTCACATCCCGGGCCTCGACGCTGCCCGACTGGTAGAGAACCTCGCGCTTGAGTATCACCAGGGCCAGGCTGTTGGACGTGCCATACTCGGTAGCAGCCTGCTGGACAGCCTCGTTGAACGACTTGCCGAGCCCCTGCTGCAAGGTCTGCATCTCTTTTTCGGCGTTCATGCCGAATTTCTGAAAACTCTCCACCTTCTTCTGGAACTCCTTGGCCTTGGCATCACGCTGCGCTGGGCTTAAGGAGGCGAACTGGGATTCCAGCGCCTTCTTCTGCCTGTCGAGCTGTTTCCGTTTCTCCGTGATCTGGGCCTGGAGTTTTTCCTGCTTTTGCTTGGCTTGGGCAGCGGATGCCTTGCCCAGACTGCTCTCGGTGCTGATGCGGACGATGTCGATGTAGCCGATGTGCAGCTGTTGCGGTTTGGGCGCCTCGGTGGTTGCCGCAGGCGGCGTTGCCAGCGGTGCCGGAGTCGGCGCCTCAGTCGGGGTCGGAGCTGCGGGCTTTGCCTCCGCGGCCTGGGGAGCCTGTTCCGCGGCGGATCCCAGGGAGGGCAGGGCGCAGATCAGGAGCGCAAACAGGATTCTGGTAATGATTCGTGGCATGGCTGTACCTCGTGGGCAGAGCGGGTCTGCCGGAATGATGGGATGGCCGGGAAAGAATAGAACCTTTTCAGGCGCGAGACAACAACTCTTTTGGGGGATGCCCGATCAAAGGCGCTCCCCGGCTCAGCCCCTGTCCCGCGTTCAGGGGGAGCGGCGGCGCTTCAGAGAGGGGGAACAGTGTGGAGGATGGGAGGAACTCCGGAGGGCTGTTACAGCTCCAGGGCCCAGCCTCTCCCCTGCCTCCTGACCCCTCCCTTCACCGTTGCCAGGAAAACGGAGCGCAGGCTGTCGCTGAGCAGCGCCCTCTTCACCGGGGGGAGCCTGAGGAAGGCGCCGGTGAAGAAGCGCAGGAAGGTCTGGTCGATCCTGGCCGGGTTGTCGAAGAGCAGGTTCTGCAGGGTCCCCTTTTCCAGGGAGTGCAGCATGATTCGATCGAAGGTGCTCTCGGGGGTGATCACCCGCTGCTCCCGGTTGGTCAACGAGCAGGCGCCGCTGGGGCACTTCAGAGCGCAGACGCCGCAGCCAAGGCAGATGGCGGTGTCGATGACGGCATCCTGGTTTCGTTTCTTTGGCCGGGTGTCAGCTGCGACCATGGTGATGGCGTTGATCGGGCAGGCCTGGGCGCAGAGGCCGCAGCCGCTGCATTCATCCCGGCTGATAGCGGCGATGTAGCCGGAGGTGAGGATGATGCCGGTGAAGCCATGCCTGCTGATCCCCCGCAGGAGGTAGCAGCAGCAGGAGCAGCAGTGACAGACGAAGCGGATGTTTTTGCGCACGTTGTCCGCAGTCAGCACCAGGCCCAGATCCCGCGACCGGGCGAAGTGCTCCTCCATCTCCTGTCTTTCCACCTCCCGCCCCAGTCCGTTCCTGATCATCATCTCCGCCGCGTAGCCGAATTGAGTGCACGATTCCAAGGGGGTGTCACAGCTCTTCTCCCCCAGGTGCAGCATCTCGTGGCGGCAACTGCAGAGTCCGATGGAGAAGCGCTTTGTCCCGGCTATGAGGGCCGACGCCTTGTCATAGTCCAGGATTTCGGCGTACTCCGACCTGCGCAGCGCCTGTTCGTGGGGCAGGGTGCGGAAGATGGAGAAGCGGCTGCCGTCCCCCCAATTGGCCTCGCAGAAGGCCTCGTCCATGTAGTCGTGCAGCAGCCTGGCCCATTCCCGGGTGTTCAGGTCCGGTCCCACCCGCATCAGGGTGAATTCGAACAGGCCGACGATCATGGGGGAGGGGGTGTAGCGGTACTCCCCCCCGATCCACAGGTCCATCACCAGCCCCTTGCGGGTCATTTCTCCCAGGAGGCGTTGCAGCGTTGCGGCGTCGAGGCCGCTGGCCCGCTCGATCTCCTGGGCCGTGGAGAGGCCGTAGGGCATCCTGACGATCAGTTCCGCCTCCTCCGCCGAGTACAACTCCTTCAGCACGGCGTACAGCTTCTCGTTCCAGGGAACCCGGATCTCCAGCCCATCCAGTTTTTTGCCCAGCCTGCGGAAAACATCCTTGCCCACCAGGTGTCCCATTCCAGCCTCCCTGTGCCTACGCTCGTGGCGCGATGATTCATGTTCTATGGTAATGGCAAATCCGCTCCGCGCAACGGTCTGCGGCTGTTGCAGCGGTGAAGGCGTTTGCTCTGTAATCTAGTAATCTGTCCTTGCGGGCTGAGATAAAACAGCTTGACTTTATTCGGCTGTTTTTTCTATGATCCACCTACAGTTTCAAAGGCAGTGAAGAGGAGTAGTAGTCGTTGTTTGCTTCCCAGAGAGCCGGTGGTCGCTGCGAACCGGCAGGCATGCACGATGAACTCGCCTCCGAGCCGTTCCGGTGAACAGCTGTTTGCTAGCCGGAGCCGTTCTCCCGCGTCAAGGGTGCACGAGGCCTGACGAGCGTTGCTCTTCAGGCGAAGTAGGGTGGTACCGCGAATGAGCACACATGCCTTCGCCCCTTTTGTGGGGTGGAGGCATTTTTATTTTCCGGACAGCGGAGCGAAAAAGGAGCCACGACAATGGCACAGGAAACGAAAAACGGCGCGGAACGGCGCTTGATCAGGATTTTCGATACGACGCTGAGGGACGGCGAGCAGTCCCCCGGCAACAGCATGAACATGGAGGAGAAGCTGCGGGTCGCCCGCCAGTTGGAGAAGCTGAACGTGGATATCATCGAGGCAGGCTTCCCCATCGCCTCGGTGGGTGATTTCGAGGCGGTCAAGCGCATCGCCCAGACCCTGACAAAACCCCAGATCGCCGGGCTCTGCCGCTCCAGCGACAAGGACATCGACCGGGCCTGGGAGGCGGTGCAGTACGCCGGGGAGCGGGCGCGCATCCACACCTTCATCGCCACCTCGGACATCCACATGAAATACAAGCTGCAGATGGAGCCGGCAAATGTCCTGGCAACGGCGGTCAAGGCGGTGAAGTACGCCAAAGGCTACACCTCCAACGTGGAGTTCTCCTGCGAGGATGCGGTGCGCACACGACTCCCCTTTCTGGCCGAGGTGGTGGAGGCGGCCATCGATGCCGGCGCGACCACGGTCAACATACCGGACACCGTCGGCTACACCACCCCCAGCGAGTTCTACACCATCATCAGGTACCTGAAGGAGAACGTCTCCAACATCGAGAAGGCGGTCATCTCGGTGCACTGCCACAACGACCTGGGGCTGTCGGTGGCTAACTCCCTGGCCGCCATCCAGGCCGGGGCCGGACAGGTGGAGTGCACCATCAACGGCATCGGCGAGCGGGCCGGCAACTGCTCCCTGGAGGAGCTGGTCATGGTGCTGCGCACCCGCCACGACATCCTCCCCTACTACACCAACGTGGCCACCGAGCAGCTGACCTCCTCCAGCCGCCTGCTTAGCACCATCACCGGCATCATGGTGCAGCCCAACAAGGCCATCGTGGGCGCCAACGCCTTTGCCCACGAGTCGGGCATCCACCAGCACGGCATGATGATGGATAGCTCCACCTACGAGATCATGACTCCCGAATCGGTTGGCCTGGCTGCCGGCGCCCTGGTGCTGGGCAAGCATTCCGGACGCCACGCCTTCAAGAAACGGCTGCAGGAGTTGGGGCATGAGCTGGACGACGAGATGCTCAACCGTGCCTTTGTCCGCTTCAAGGCCCTGGCGGACCTGAAGAAGGAGGTCTTCGACGAAGACCTGGACGCCATCGTGGCCGATGAATCCCGCGAAGAGGAGATGTACAAGCTGGTGCTGCTCAACGTCTCCTGCGGTTCCCTCTCCGTGGCCACCGCCACGGTCAAGATGGAGATCAACGGCCAGCTGCTGCGCGCAGCCGAACTGGGCGACGGTCCGGTGGACGCCACCCTCAAGGCCATCCGCAAGCTGACCAAGAGCAAGGCCAAGCTGGAGCAGTTCAACGTCGGCTCCATCACCGGCGGCACCGACGCCCAGGGGGAGGTGACCATGAGGGTCTCGGACGGCAACCACCTGGTGGTCGGCAAGGGCTCCTCCACCGACATCATCGAGGCCTCGGCCAAAGCCTTCGTCCATGCCTTGAACCGCCTCCACTACCGCCAGAAGAAGATGAACGGCGGGGTGTGACGGAGCGCTGGTCTACGCCTCTTCCGAATGCCTGCCCAGCGGTCTCGTCGGTATTCCGGCGGGGCCGCTGTGTGCGGCCAGGGAAGATGGCGGATGATCAGACACTTGACAAACCAGAGATCAAATCATTATCTTATAACACGTTACACCAAGAACCAGGAGGTAAGTGCTCGCCATGCCAGTGTACGAATATCGTTGTTCATCGTGCGACCATCAATTCGAATTGAGACAGAAGTTCTCCGATCAGCCAGCCAGCCAGTGCCCGGAATGCGGGGGCACGGTTCAGAAAATGATCTCCTCCACCGCTTTCAGCCTGAAGGGAGACGGCTGGTTCAACCAGGGGTACTGTTCTAAGACACAGTCTCCCAAACCGGCCTCCTGCCCCGGAGGCGGGTGTTGCGCGGCATAATCCGCCGCTGCAACGAAGCGCAAAGACCTGCCCGGTTATATGGCCCGGCAGGTCTTCTTTTTTGTCGAGCGGAACAGTCTTTACAAGACCGGCTTCATGCCGGTATTATCGATACATTTTTACCCCCAAGGAGATAGTATGGCCCACATAATCGACGGCAAGGCGATTGCCGCCAAAATCAGATCGGAAATTGCGGCCGGTGTCCGCGAACTGCAGGGTAAGGGGGTTACGCCGGGACTGGCGGTGGTGCTGGTGGGAGATGACCAGGCCAGTCGCGTGTATGTCAGCATGAAGGAGAAGGCCTGCAACGATGCCGGCATTTTTTCCGTCGAGCACAAGCTGGCGGCAGAAACCAGCGAAGCGGAACTGCTGGCGTTGGTGGAACTGCTCAACAACGATCCGAAAATACATGGCATACTGGTTCAGTTGCCGCTGCCTTCCCAGATCGATACGGACAAGGTTCTGGAGGCCATATCGCCCTTCAAGGATGTTGACGGCTTCCACCCCTATAACGTGGGACGCCTGTCCGTCGGCAAGCCGGTTTTCCAGCCCTGCACACCCTACGGCGTCATGGTCATGCTTCGCGAAGCCGGGGTGGAACTGAAGGGCAAGGAGGTGGTCGTGGTGGGGCGTTCAAATATCGTTGGTAAACCGGTGGCCATGATGTGCCTGGCCGAGCACGCCACGGTGACCCTCTGTCATTCCCGCACCCGCGACCTTCCCGATGTGGTGCGTCGGGCCGACGTGGTTATCGCGGCGGTCGGTCGGCCGGAGATGATCAAGGGGGACTGGATCAAGGAAGGGGCGGTGGTGATCGATGTGGGCATCAACCGCGTGGGAGAGAAGAAGCTGGTGGGCGATGTGGAATTTGCCGGCGCCAGCCAGAGAGCCAGCGCCATTACGCCGGTTCCGGGAGGGGTCGGGCCCATGACCATCACCATGCTGCTCCAGAACACCCTGGAGTCGGCCAAGAGGGGCATGGCGGAATAGGGCGCGAGGCAGGGAAACAGCAACTGCCTGTCGTTTGTGTGTCGTGCACTTGCCGAATATTTCATCTGGAGGTCTGCATTCATGAAGGTCAGAAAAGCCGTTTTCCCCGTTGCCGGACTGGGCACCCGATTTCTTCCCGCCACAAAGTCGTCGCCAAAGGAGATGCTGCCGCTGATCGACAAGCCGCTGGTACAGTATGTGGTGGAGGAGGCGGTTGCCTCGGGCATCGAGCAGGTCCTGTTCGTTACCGGCCGCGGCAAGCGCTCCATCGAGGACCACTTTGATATCTCCGTGGAGTTGGAGGCGCATCTCAACGGCAAGGGCAAGGCGCGGGAACTGTCCAGTGTCCGCAGGATCGCCGAGATGGCGGAGATCTTCTACGTGCGCCAGCGCCAGGCGCTGGGTCTTGGACACGCCATCCTCTGCGCCAGGGATTTCATCGGCAACGAACCCTTTGCCGTACTTCTGGGCGATGACATCATCGACAGCCAACGCCCCTGTCTGCGCCAGTTGCTGGATGTGTTCGAAGAGCACAACGGCTCGGTGCTTGCCCTGGAAAAGGTGCCGATGGAGAATATCTCATCCTATGGTTGCGTGCGTGCCACCGCCCTGTCCGATCGGGTCTTTGACGTGCTGGATATGGTGGAGAAGCCGAGTCGGGCGGAAGCCCCCTCGGATATGGCCATCATCGGTCGCTACGTGCTGACCCCGGCTATATTCGATATCCTCATGCAACAGCAGCCGGGCAAGGGGGGAGAGATACAGCTCACCGATGCGGTTCTGACCCTGTCCAAGGAAGAGAAGGTCTATGGTTGTCTGTTTGAGGGGTTGCGCCACGATTGCGGCGACAAGCTGGGATTTCTGAAGGCAACGGTTGATATGGCCCTGAAGCGGGACGAGTTTCGCGAGGAGCTTTCGGCGTATCTTCGTGAACGGCTGGGGTGATGCTCCGACCTGGATTGCGTGAATAAAGAAAGGCGAGCCCTGCGGAGCTCGCCTTTTTGTTATTGCTGTGCCGCTTCCGGCTGTGACTGTGGGTTTTCTCCCTCCAGCATGGGAGAGGTGTCCCCCCTTGGTTCCCATCCCTCCCACACATAGGCGGGATCGATCATGGAATCGTAGTATCCCGGTTGCGGTATCAGGAAGAAGGCTGCCTCGGCGGCGCCCATGGTGGCACGGAAGACGGTCATGCCGATTCCCTTGAGCGGTCCGACGACATAACCAGCCGCTCCCATGTCGCGCACGCTCAGGATAGTCTGCTTGGGAATCTCCACGATGCACGTAACGGCATTGGTCAGGCCGCGGGTAAGCTTGACCGCCATCTTCTCGGCAATCAGTTCGTCCCTCTGTTCGATCTCTTGCTCGGCAAGGGCTGAAAGGGGCAGGGCGAGCAGGAAAGCAACCACGAGTGTACAGTACAGCTGGCGTCTCTTCATAAAATCTCCTTTGTGAGCCGACACAGGGATGTCTGATAGATCTGCTGTGTCATACCACAAAGAATCCGCACATGCAAGCCGGAGAATGTGCAGTAAGTTTGGGATGTTCGGGAGCTCCGGGCACGGTAGCCGCGCAGGTTTGGCGTGCAATGGCGTACAGGGCGCAGTGCCTTGACCGCGCCCTACGAGTCAGCGGGCGAATCTGGTCAGGTAGTCGGCAACCCCTTCGGTGGTAGGTTTCATCGCCTCCTCGCCCTCCTGCCAGTTGGCGGGGCAGACCTCGCCGTGGGTGTCGGAAAACTGGATCGCGTCGAGCATCCTGATGGCCTCCGTGACGCTCCGCCCCAAGGGCAGGTCGTTGATGATGCAGTGCCTGACCGTCCCCGTCGGGTCGATTAGGAACAGGCCGCGCAGGGCCACGGAATTGTTCAGCAGGATACCGTATGATTTGGCGATCTCCCTGTCCAGATCCTGGACCAGCGGGAACTGGATGTTGCCGATGCCGCCGTTTTCGATGGGAGTGTTCTTCCATGCCAGATGGGTGAACTTGGAGTCAACGGAGATGCCGACCACCTCGCAGTTCTTTTCCTTGAAGGCTGCAATCTGGCGGTTGAAGGCCAGTATCTCGGACGGGCAGACGAAGGTGAAATCCAGGGGATAGAAGAGCAGCAGGACAAATTTGCCCTTCAGGCCGGAGAGCGTGATGGAGGCGAAGCTGTTGTCGGCCATGACCGCCTCGGCGGTGAAGTCGGGAGCCTGCTGGGTGACCAGGGTTGTCAAACTCATGGTATATCCTCCTTTTTCGAATAGTTGCGCTGAATGAGCGATACATATCAGTCCCGCGCGCTCTTGTCAACAGGATAAAAATACTCTTCTTGGTTTTTTTGTGATTTTTTGAAAAAAGATGACTTGGGGATGGAATTTCGAAGAAGGGGAAAGGCAAACGCCGAATGGCGCGCGGTTTGTGCCTGTTTTTTGCGCAGCACTCCGTCCGGAGGGCGTGATGGCAGGGATTGCCGTCGGGACGCTATATGCGAGGCAGTACGCCGGCAGAGCTGTATAAAAAATATGCAGATGCGCTTTGGTCTCGGGCTGCGGAAACAAGGGAGAGGCTGATTTTAAAGGAAAAATCGGATACTGACGATTATGGCACGCTCCATGCTGACAGGTAGTCACAGACACAGGTTGTACGGCCCCTGGTGTCTCCACATTCTACTCTACAGAACGTGCAGCGATGAGACCAACGAAGCTTTCATCCCATCACCGTTCAAAATCAACGATGAAAAGGAGAGGAAAGATGAAATTGGGAAGAGTTCTGGCAACGGCATGCGCGGGAGTGGCACTGGCGAGTGGTGTGGCAATGGCGACACCTGCGACGCAGGTCTGGATACCGTCGCCTGACGTGAAGGGGTTTGGCGATGTTCACATCGATGTTGACTATTACGGCCGTTTTTCCAACAAGAACAATGCGGGCGCCAACATGTACGACATCGGCGTGGGCGTGGGTATCTCCCCCTTCGAGAACCTGAAACTGGAGATCGGCGCCGATTTTCTCAAGCAGAGCATCCACGACTATGACAGCCACCCCTTCTATTTCAACGCCAAGCTGGGTACGCCCGAAGATGCCTTCGGTATCAAGGGGTTGCCGTCATTTGCTGTCGGCATCTACAACATGGGCACCTACAACGATAACTCGAAGGGGGTCTACACCCGTCAGAACATAGCCTATGGCCTGGCCGGCAAGACTCTGCCGGTCATCGGCCGTATATCCGCCGGTGGCTACTACGGCTCGGAGAGCGCACTGGGCGAGGGGGCCAACAGCGGCGCCCTGGTTTCCTGGGATCGTACCATGACTGAAATCTCCGACAAGCTCTGGCTGGCAGCTGATTACATGAGTGGTAACAACGCCAATGGCGCGGCAAGCGTCGGCGCGGCCTGGGCATTTTCCAAGAATGTGTCAGTATTGGTGGGCGCCGTGTTCTTCAACCCCTTCCAGGAAGAGAAGCCTGGCGGGAAGCCTGCGTTCACCACCCAGTTGGATCTTTCGTTCTAGGCAGCCCCTCCTTCAATGGGGTGCGGGATGTTCCCACCACCATCTGTTGAAGAGTTTTACCCACATAACGGCCAAAGGAGGCACGTAAAATGAAACTTATCGAGGCAATCATCAAACCCTTCAAGCTTGACGAGGTCAAGGATGCCCTGAACGAAATAGGCATCGAAGGAATCACCGTAAGCGAGGTCAAGGGCTTCGGGCGGCAGAAGGGGCATACCGAGCTGTACCGTGGCGCAGAGTACGTGGTTGACTTCATTCCCAAGATCAAGCTGGAGATCGCGGTGAGCGATGACCTGCTCGGCAAGGTGATTGAGACTATCCAGACTACGGCCCGAACCGGCAGGATCGGTGATGGCAAGATATTCGTTCTGCCGCTGGAGGATGCGGTCAGAATCAGAACCGGCGAGAGTGGTGGAGACGCCATTTAACGCTGCACACACGGGTGCACTGGAAAATCCGAGGGAGGCTTCGCTATGAAACTCAAATTATTCCTAAGTATAAGCATGCTCATGCTTATACTGGTTGCCGGCAGGATGCCGGTTGTCGCACGCGCCGAAGAAAACAAGGATACTGCTTCCGCCGTGACTGCCCCGGCAGCGGCAAGCGCGGCCGTCGCCGAGACCGCTCCGGCTGCTGCCACTGAAGCCGCGCCTGCCCCGAAGCCGGTGACCGCCGAAGATGTCCAGACCAATCTGAACTTTGTCTGGACACTGATTGCGGCCTTTCTGGTCTTTATCATGCAGGCCGGTTTCGCGCTGGTGGAAATCGGCTTTACCCGGGCCAAGAACGCCTGCAACATCCTGATGAAGAACATGATGGACTTCTCCGCCGGAGCGATCGCCTACTGGGCGGTAGGATTCGGGCTCATGTTCGGTGTCAGCAACGGCTTCTTCGGAACCACGCACTTCTTCTTCAACGGCGTTGCCGAGGCTGATCAGCCGTGGAACTTCGCCTTCTGGATGTTCCAGGTTGTCTTTGCCGCCACCACCGCCACGATCATCTCCGGAGCTGTGGCTGAACGCACCAAGTTCAGCGCCTACATCGTCTACTCCTTCGTCGTGTCGGCCGTGATCTACCCCATCTTCGGCTCCTGGGCCTGGGGCAATCTCTACAAGGGGACCGGCTGGCTGGCAAGCATGGGCTTCATCGATTTCGCCGGTTCGACGGTCGTCCACTCCATGGGGGGCTGGCTCTCCCTTGCCGGTGCCATCATCGTCGGTCCGCGCATCGGCAAGTACGACAAAAATGGCAACCTGAAGCCGATTCCCGGACACAATATACCCTTGGCCGGCCTGGGTGTCTTCCTGCTCTGGTTCGGCTGGTACGGCTTCAACCCCGGTTCCACTACCACCGGCACTACCGGCATCGCCATCATCGCGGTGACGACGACCCTGGCTGCTGCAGCTGGCGCCAACTCGGCCATGTTCTTTACCTGGCTCAAGTTCGGTAAACCGGATGTGGGCATGACCCTGAACGGGGCCCTGGCTGGCTTGGTGGGTGTCACCGCCGGCTGCGCCAACGTCTCTCCCCTCTCCGCCGTGATCATCGGAATGGTGGCTGGCGTGCTGGTGGTTCTGTCGGTCATGTTCTTCGACAGAATCAAGATCGATGACCCGGTCGGCGCGGTGTCGGTGCATGGCGTTTGTGGCGCCTGGGGGACCTTGGCGGCCGGACTCTTCAACAGCGCCGGTTTCAGCCTGAAACAGGTCGGTGTCCAGCTGGTCGGAATGGGCGCCTGCTTCGTCTGGGCTTTTGGATGCGGCCTGATCCTCTTCAAGCTGATCGACATGGTCATCGGCATGCGGGTCTCCAGGGAAGAGGAAATGGCCGGACTGGACCTATGCGAACACGGCGCATCGGCTTACCCCGACTTCCAGACGGTTCACTTCGGCGCAATGTTCAACCCGGACGAAGGAAAGAAATAATCTGTTCCTGCACGAGGGGCCGGCCCCATCGCCATGATGGTGGCCGGACTCTCGTTTTCCGCACCCACACACCACTTATCGAAGGAGATACTGCATGAAAGCTCAAGGATGGCTTTCACACTACTGTTTCATTCCCCGGATGGAGCAGCTTGCCGTCGTACTGATCCTCGGCATTACGCTGTTTCTGTCTCCCTTTGTCGCATCGGCCCCGGCTGAAGAGACGTCGGCCACTGCTCCTGCGGCAACCTCCTCTGCCGCTCAAGGCGCGGCAGCCGCGAACTCTCCGTCCGCCGAAGCCGTGTCGGTCGCCGCTCCTGCCGAGCCCCCCGATGTGAAGCCGGTGCTCGACACCGGCGACACCGCCTGGATGCTGGTCTCCTCTGCCCTGGTGCTGCTGATGATCCCCGGCCTGGCGCTCTTCTACGGCGGCATGGTCCGCCAGAAGAACGTGCTCTCCACCATGATGCATTCCCTGGTGGCCATGGGCATTGTCGGTGTGCAGTGGGCGGTGATCGGCTATTCCCTTGCCTTTGCTCCCGACATGGGGGGCATGGGGCTGGTCGGAGACTTCAGCAAGGCCATGCTGGACGGCCTGGTTATCGTCAAGGACGCTGCCAGCGGCACGGTTGACTGGGCCCTGTTCCAGAATTACACCAAGGAGCCGGGCGCGATTCCCGAGCTGGTGTTTGCCATGTACCAGTGCATGTTCGCCATGATCACCGTGGCGCTGATTTCCGGCGCCATGGCGGAGCGGGTCAAGTTTTCGGCCTACTGCCTGTTCGTGCTGCTCTGGACCACCCTGGTGTACGATCCGCTGGCACACTGGGTCTGGATGACCGAAGGCTGGCTGTTCAAGAAGGGGGCGCTTGATTTCGCCGGCGGCACGGTTGTTCACCTCTCCTCCGGTATTTCGGCCTTGGTGTTTCTGAAGTTCCTGGGCAAACGTCACGGATTTCCCCATGAGCGCATGGCGCCCCACAACCTGCCCCTGACGCTCTTGGGCGTGGGCCTGCTCTGGTTCGGCTGGTTCGGATTCAACGCCGGTTCGGCCATCGTGGGTGTCAACAACTCCGACGCGGCCGGCGGCCTGGCAGGTCTGGCCTTCGCCACCACCACCATAGCGCCGGCAGCAGCCGGTCTCTCCTGGATGATCGCCGAATGGATTCACTCCGGCAGACCCAGCGCCCTCGGCTTCGGCTCCGGTGTCGTGGCCGGTCTGGTGGTCATCACCCCGGCAGCCGGGTTCGTGCAGCCGGGAGCCGCCCTGCTGATGGGGCTTATGGCCGGTGTTGTCTGCTACGGCGGCGTACTGATGAAGGCCAAACTGAAATACGACGACTCCCTGGATGCCTTCGGTGTTCACGGCGTGGGCGGTACCTTTGGCGCCATCCTGACCGGCGTGTTCGCCACGGTGGGCGCCACCGGCCTCCTGGCCGGCAATGCCCAGCAGCTGATGACCCAGCTGATCGCCATCCTGGCGGCAGGCGCCTATGCCGTCATCGTAACCCTGATCATATCCTTTGTTCTCGACAAGACCATTGGTCTGCGGGTGGAGAAGGAAGACGAGATCATGGGTCTGGACCAGACACAGCATTCCGAGTCGGGCTACAACATGTAGTGCCATCCTCCTGATATTCAGCATAACCGGCAGAAGCCGCCCATTCGGGAGGCTTCTGCCCTTTGCATATAAACACACACCGGAGTGGATATGAAGAATCCGGCCGATACGTATGGCCAGGGGAGACTCGACGAAGAGATCCTGAAGCAGCTGGTCCATAATGAAAAGATGGCCGAACTGGGCAGGATGTCCGCGGGGATCGTGCACGAGCTGAATGCACCGCTCTCGGTCATCGCCTCGGCGGCCCAGATGATCCTGCGCGAGACGGATGTGCCGGAGTTCGTGCGCGAGATGGTCGGACGCATCGGCGTCGAGGCACAGCGTCTCTCCCACCTGGCCAGGGGAATGCTCAGCCTGAGCAGTCGTGACTCGGCCCCCCAGGAGGTTGACATCAATCTCACCATCCGCTTTGTCCTCGATTTCATCTCCTACGAGGCGGCCCGGCGCGCAGTCCTGGTCGTGCCGAAACTGGATTTTCGTCTGCCGGTGATCCTTCTGGACGGCAACAAGCTCAAGCAGATCCTGCTCAATCTCGTCATGAATGCGTTGCAGGCCATGGAAGATCAGGGGGGGGTGTTGCGCGTGGAGACCGGCTCTCCGCTGCCGGGCGAGGTCGACATCGTCATCAATGACAATGGTCCGGGGATTCCCGCCGAGTCCCTGGAAAAGATATTCCAGCCCGGTTTCACCACCAAGAAGGAAGGAGAGGGGACCGGCCTGGGGCTGTTCGTTACCAGGACGTTGGTGGAACAGTTGGGGGGGCGCATCGAGGTGGACAGCCGCATCGGCGAAGGGACCACATTCAGGGTGACACTGGCAACGGGGGAGCGGAGCGAGGATTGATTGTCAGACCGGCTCTTCCAGCAGGGGGATGATGACTACTTTCATACTTCCCCTGCGCCAGAGACCGATCTTCTGTGCCGCTGCCCGGGAGAGGTCGATGAAGTGGAACGACTTGCGTGCGCAACGGTCGTTGACGGTGACGTGAACTTCCTGTTTCGTGGCCGGGTTGACTACGCGCACAACGGTACCCAGCGGCAGGCTGTGGTGGGCGGCGGTCATCAGGTCGGGGTGGTAGCGGTGACCTGATGAGGTCCTGCGCCCCTCGAAGCGCTTGGCGTAATAGGTGGCCAAGCCGATCACCGGTTGAAGCGGACTGGCCTTGTGAACCAGTCCTTCCAACAGTGATGTTATGGGGGACGATGAATCATTGGAACGGGGCGCGGTCACTCCCTTGCTCCCCTGTTCGGCGCGTGCGGTGCCTGCCGGAGCCAGGCTCAGGAACGCACAGAGTGGAAAAACCAAGGTTTTTAGATGACGTAGGCTAAACATAGAACGATTTTATACATTAATCGGGCTCCTGGGTCAAGTCTTTGCATGCCCCTTTTTCAGGTATTCCCGGATTCCCTCTTTGAAATCGCGTGGTTCGAAGCCGAAGGTTTTTTGCCAGCCGCCGTCGCAGATGCTCTCCTCCAGCAGCATGCGCAACTGGTCGCTGGTGATAGGGAACTGGGGTATGTGCTGCATGATCGGGATGATCAGTTTCATCAGGGCCAGGGGGGCGTGGGGCTTGAGCGGCGCCGGTTTTCCCATGGCATCGGCTATGGCGTCCAGCAGTTCCAGATAGCTGAGCCGGTTGGCGCCGCAGAGATCGTAGCAGTGAGCGATGGTCTCGCCCAACTCCAGGGAGAGGGCGAAACAGCGGGCCACGTCATCGGCATGGATCGGTTGCAGCCGGTAGCGACCGTTGCCCATGACCGGCATGACCGGGGCGTGACGCAACTGTCCGGCCAGCATGTTGATGAACGAGTCCCCGGGGCCGTAGATCAGCGAGGGGCGCAGGATGGTCCACTCCAGGCCGGAGGCGCGTACCAGCTCTTCTGCCCGGAACTTGCTGCGGTGGTACTCGGCGCGGGCGTCCTTTCGGGTACCCAGGGCCGACATCTGCAGGTAGCGTCCGATGCCTGCTGCCTTTGCCGCTGCCAGCATGTTGGCGGTGGCCTGAACGTGCAGTCGCTGGAAGGTGATTCCGCGGGAAGGGAATTCGCGGATGATGCCCACCAGGTTGATGACTGCCTGGCACCCCTGGGCCGCGTCCAGAAAACTCTCCGGCCTGGTCACGTCCCCCTCGACCTGTTCCACCCCCTCGATGGCCGGAGCGCGCCGATGTACCAGCAGGCGCGGTTCGTGCCCCCGGCTGATGAGTTCACGGATCAGGTGCCCGCCTACGAATCCGGTGCCGCCGCTGATGAAGATCTTCATGGGGTCTTCCTCCGTTGGTCTGTTATCTGCCGCTTCCTCGTATCTCCCGTCCCTGGCCGGTGAAGGAGATGCCCTGCCCTGATTTCATGCCGGTCATGACGCTCTCGATCAGGGGAATATTCACCTCCCTGGCAGCGTACCATCTGACGATGAAATTAGCTCCCGTTCCTCCTGAAACGTCATCCTCGGGGATAAATACGTACGTCGATTCCAGGGGGGCCAGGGTGAAGGGACGCTGGTAGAAGCGCTTCAGCAGCCTCCCCTTGGTGTCGTAGTAATCGGCCGAGGCGATGGTTATGGAGTGGGTCATGTCGGTGTTTCTGATGCTCAGCATGGTTGCCAGGTTGAAGGGTATCTTTCGCGGCGCACTGAAAATATTGGAATAGACCGGCACATACAGGGTCTGTCCCCGGGAGAGGCGGTAGTCGGGGGCTGCCGGAGACTCTTCGCCGGTCGCCGCGATGACGAGCAGGCAGAGCAGGGCGGCCAGGCAGAACTTTGCGAGCCGAAGTGAGTGGCACATGGGTTCCTCCTCTGGATGCAGATGGCGGCGGTCATGTCGCTGGGGCCGGGCTCGTGTAAAGGGTCAGGCGGTTCTTGCCGCTGCGCTTGCTGGCGTACATGGCGGTGTCGGCGTTGGCCATAACCGACTTCACATCGGAGCCGTCAGCGGGAAAATCCGCCAGCCCGGCGGAAATGGTGGTGGTCAGGTATTCGCTGCCGAAGGGGAAGGGGGTGGTGGCCATGCCGCTTATGATCCGCTCCACTGTGGGGGCCACATCCTCCTTGCTGGTCTCGTTGAACAGGATCACGAACTCGTCGCCGCCGTAACGGGCGCAGATGTCGGAACAGCGGATGGTGGAGGAGATCATGGCTGCCACCTGGCGGATCAGTTCCGTGCCGGCCAGATGGCCATGCTCGTCGTTGATCGCCTTGAGGTTGTCGGCGTCCAGCATGCAGATGGCAAAGCCGCGGCCGTGGCGTTTGGCCAGTTTCTCCTGGACGTCGGAGAGCAGGAAGAAGTTGCGCATGTTGTGCATGCCGGTCACCTCATCGGTCAGCGAGAGGTGCTCCACCTCCCGCCGCGCGCTCTCGGTCTCTCCGGCCAGCATGGCACCCAGGTGGGCGATCAGCATGTAGGGGAACAGTTCCAGGATGCGGGACAGGCTGTAGAAATCACGCAACTCATCGGACGCCAGCAGGATGTAGGAGGTAATCGCCAACCCGGCCATGAGGTAGGTGATTCGCCGCCCCTGGGTCAGGGCCGTGGCCATCAGCACCAGGTAGATCAGCGATATGAAGGGACTGGTGATGCGGCCGGTGTACCAGCAGACCGCTATGATGAAGGCCAAAAAAACCATCAGGTCGATGAAGGTCTTGAACTGGCTGTGGCGGTTGCAGAACAGTCCGTAGCGGGCGTTCATGTTGTAGAAGAAGAGCAGCAGGCAGAGCAAGGCCAGAAAGACCAGGCTGGAGTGGTCGGTGGGCATGAGTTTGATGTCCAGCGCCACCAGTGCGATCAGCAGCCAGGAGATGCTTCCCATGATGCGGTCGTACCCCTTGAAACGCTGCTGCAGGCTGAGTCGTATCTCGGCCGAATCCATGCGCATGAAGGTTCTCCGGGCCGGCTGGGCATGCACTCTCCGACCGGCTAGATGTAAAGTTGTCGCTTGTATAAACGACCTGTCCGGCAGTCGGGGCAGCCCTGCCGGCGGGATCAGGTCCTGCGTATCAGGTGGCCGCCCGCAGGCTGACCCAGGCCAGAGCGGCGTAGCGGGCCAGTTTTCCCGAGGCCACCAGCAGGGTGAACAGCCGGAAGTCCGTGCGCATCATGCCTCCCACCAGGCAGAGCGGGTCGCCGATCAGCGGCAGCCAGGAGAAGAACAGCGTACAGACCCCGAAGCGTTGATACCGTCCGCGTGCCCGCTGCAGCTGTTCCTCAGAGATCCGCAGCACGCGGGTTATCAGCCATTCGCTGCCCAGAACGCCGATCAGGTAGGTGGTAACCGCACCGAGGAAATTGCCCAGCGTGGCGGTCATGACCGTTGCCAGGGGGGGATACCCCTTGACAAGCATCATCACCAGCAGCCATTCGGAGCCAAGGGGGAGCAGGCTGGACGCCAGAAAACTCAGCACGAACAGACAGCCGTAACCGGGCTGATGCAACCGGTCAAGGAGCATGAGGGTAGTGGAAAGAAATGGGTTGTCAAAAAGGCTCAATCGATTACACTGCCCGGATTGGTTTTTTGTCTGTTGTATCGCAGAAGTTGGCTCCCATTGTAGCGGGATTTTCGGTTTCGGCAAGGAGTGATTATGGGGCAGGGTAAACCGGCGCGGAAATATTCCCAGGCAGGCCGCCTGCACAGTATCATCCGTCTCTTGGAGACGCGGCGCGGCATGACCCTGGATGATCTGGCCGTCGAGTGCGGCGTGGACCGGCGCACCATCCAGCGCGACCTGGCCGCGGTTGAAGAGGCCGGCTACACGCTCACCACCGAATGGCAGGAGGGAAGAAAGGTTTTCAGCTTTCTGACCAGGTCCCGCGCCATCCCCCCCATCAGTCTCACCCTGAATCAGCTCATGTCGCTCTATCTGCTGCGCTCCCTGGGTGTGCACCTGGCCGGCACCCCCTTGCTGGCCGAGCTCGACGACCTGTTCCGCACCATCAGGTCGCTGCTGCCGGACCGCTACGCGGCGCACCTGGAGCGCATCGCGCGGGTCTCCTTGCCCCGTTTGCACGGCCCGCGGGACTATGCCGCCGCGTCCCCCCACTTCGGGGGGCTGCAGCGTGCCCTGCTGCATCAGTACCGGATGCGGCTGGTCTACGCGAAAAACGGGGCGGGCGAGAGTCAGGCGTACGAACTGGATCCCTACACCCTGGTATTCCACAAGGCCGGCATCTACCTGCTGGGGTATGCCCATAACCGCAAGGGAATGCGGCTGTTCGCCCTGGAGCGGATCCGCGGCCTGGAGGTCAGCCGGCAACGCTTCGAGATACCCGACGCCTATGAGCCGGAAGGCTACTTCAGCGATGCCTTCGGTCTGGTGAACGACGCTCCCCTGCGGGTACGGGTGCGCTTCTCCTCCGCAGTTGCCCATGCCGTCCGGGACCGCATCTGGCGGCCGGGGCAGGTGGTGGAGAACGATGCCGGGGGAGGGGTGGTCGTGTCCTTCGAGGCCTCCGGGGAGAAGGAACTGCTCTCCTGGATACTCTCCTACGGCGACCAGGCCGAGGTGCTGGAACCGCCCGGCCTGCGCGCCCTGGTGGAACGCCAGGTCGACGCCATGGTCCGTATCTACCGTGGCGAGGGAGTCTCGCCATGATTGCCCGGCTCGTGACCGGCGGCACAACCGCTGTCCCGGAGAGAGGAACGTCTCTCCCTTCCGCCACCCGGATCCGGGCCATTGTCTTTGACCTGGACGGCACCCTGTACGTATCCGACGAATTCGCCGCCGTCATTAAGGATGCTGCCGTGGCCTATCTGGCCGCTCTTCGGGAATTGGACCTGGAGCAGGCCCGTGCGGCGATGGCCGAAACCCGCGACCGGCTGGCCGCGGAGTCGGGCGCGCAGCCTACCCTCTCCGCCGTCTGCTGTGCCCTGGGGGGAACGCTCTCCGACCTGCACGCCTTTTTCCAGCAACGGCTCAGGCCTGAATCGTATCTGGCGCCTGACCGGCGGGTGATTGACCTGCTGGACTGTCTCCGTTGCCTGGTTCCGCTGTACATCTACACCAACAACAGCCGGCCGCTGGTGAACCGCATCCTGGTTGCCCTGGGGCTGGAGGGGGTTTTCAGGGGGGTGTTCACCATCGACGACTGCTGGAGGGCCAAGCCGGACCAGGTCGGGCTGGAGCAGATCCTGGCCATCGTGGCCGAGCCTGCCGAACGGGTGCTCTTCGTGGGTGACCGCTTTGATGTGGATCTGCGTCTGGCGGAGCGGAACGGCTGTCCGGTCTTTCTCTGCCGGACCATCGAGGAGCTGCTGCAACTGGACCGCCTGATCGTCAACCGGCAGGGATGATTCCACGGGTTCGCGGATGGTAGCGGGCGTGAACGTTTACGGCTGACGCTTCCCCTGCCTGTGCCTTACCATCTTTTGGTTATCTCTCCAGGATAAAGGTCACCGGTCCGTCGTTGACCAGGCTGACCCGCATGTCGGCCTGGAAGATGCCGGTGGCGGTCGCCACCCCCTTTAGTCTGACCGCTTGCACGAAATGGTCGTACAGCCGCCTGCCCTCCTCCGGCGGGGCGGCGCTGTCGAATGAGGGGCGCCTCCCCTTGGCGCAGTTGCCCGCCAGGGTGAACTGGGAGACGGCCAGCAGGCTTCCCCCCACGTCCTGTAGCGACAGGTTCATCTTGTCGCTGGCGTCGCCGAAGATGCGCAAGGAGATGATCTTCTCCGCCAGCCAGGAGGCCTTTGCCTTGTCATCCCCCTTCTCCACCCCCAAGAGCACCAGGATGCCTTGGCCGATTTCCCCCACAACCTCTCCCTCCACCACCACGCTGGCTGAACAGACCCGCTGGATCACCGCTTTCATCGAACACCTCCTGGTTTCATGTAGTGGTCCCCTGCCGACCGGGTGTGTGCCCTCCGGTCAGCCATCTCTAGCGACCGCTGGACGGGGCGGAGCACTTGCCTGTTCCCGGCATTCGAGGGATACTACTAACAAAAAGGGCGAGCCGGGGACTTGTGGCGTGGCTTTGACGTTTGACCGGCACAGACCCTGGCCTGACGAGCCCCGCGACATGCTCTCAACCCGGTTCGGGCACGGAGGGCACCTTCTCCGCCCATGGGGAGCACAAGGGAAATCCTGTTCGCAAACATGGGCTGGTGCCGCTGACGTTAGTTCGCATCCGTATGCTGGAGGGACGAATTCAATGAGACGGTGGACACTCTTCCTGATGCTCGTTATATGCTGCGCAGGCCGCGTAACGGTTTCAGCCCAGGACATCGACCCGCTTGCGAGGCTGAAACAGGTCAGCGCTTTTCCGAAGATCGATGTCAAACTTCTGCTGGACGGTGAAATTCTCTCCAAGCGCGGACCGTTGATGACGTTCCCGACCGGTATCTCGTCCCAACTCTGCTTTGCCGTGCCCACATCTCCGGCAGAGACGGTCAAACGCCTCCAGACCTGGGATCCGACGCGCTGCTCATCTCTCAAGGTGTACGCCGCCCACGATCTGAATGACCCGGCTGAGCTGAAGGAATTCGACAACCTCCACCTCTTTCTGGAGCCCGGAGACCATCCCGTCAGGTGGCTGTGGGACCAGACCCTGGCCACAACTGACCGCAGGTCGGATCTTAACCTGACCAGGGGCGAAGCCCAGGAGCTTGCCCGTTGTGTCGGCAAATCCCCGAATACGAAAACCATGGGCGACTGCTGGGGGCAGGTGTTGTTTGCACGCCTGTCGGATTTTCAGCGCAACGGCTTTGCCAGTTCGCTCTCCTATGAATTCGACGTGGCGCCCATAAACCCGGCCGCACACCTTCTTTCCCTGGTACAGGAACAGCACCTGGTCGCCCGCGAATTTGTTCCTCTCCTGCGCAGGGCTGGCCTGGTGGATGGCGCAGCCGCCATGCCGTTCATCAGGCCAACGTACTACTGGAGGCTGTTCGAAGCCGGACACCACGCCACCTTAAGCCTGGGAGCGGTGTACCTGCTGGACGCAGGCGACCATTACAAGCTGCTGGACATCGAATATTACGTCAGCGGCACCTACTATACCTCTGCCACACTCTACGAAATCTGGCCGATCCGCGATGGCGAGAGAAGCGGTTCCCTGGTCTGGTGCAACGTGCTCTGCTCGGCCCCCATGTTCCGGTTCGCATCGGGGATTGAACGTCTCGCCTCCAGCATCATCTTGACCCTGGAATTCAAAAAATGTGTCCGCTGCTTCCAGGAGAATTAGAAACCCATGACCGCTGCCTGCGCCACTACCCGGGAGATTAATACGCAAGGAGGCCTTTCCCCGGCATTCTTCCTGGCCATGCTGCTGATGGCACTGCTGGCGCTGCATGCCGGGGTTTCGGCCGCCGAATCGGTGGCGGTTATCCAGGAAGTCGATGTCGGGGTGGGATACGCGGGGCACGGGGCGACTGATGTGTCCCCCGGCAGCGAACTGAATACGAACCTGAAATACGTCGCCTCGCGACAGGTCACCAGGAATCTCCTGTTCCGGTTCGGCGCCGAATGGCAGCGGCTTTCCTTCGCGGAATCACGCCCCTCCGCGGCCCCCTCCACGCTGCAACAGCTCAATGCAATCGTCGGATTGGATTACCAGCTTGCCGAGCAATGGCTCATGCGTGCCGAACTGCAACCGGGCATATACGGCGAGTTGGGTCAGGTGGATGGACGGCGATTTGGCGCGCCGCTCATCTTGGGTTTTGTCAAGCTGGTCGATACCGACCTGCAGTGGTTCCTCGGTCTTCGTGTCGACCTGAGGAGCCACTATCCCGTTGCTCCGGCGGCAGGGGTCCGTTGGCAGTTCGCCGATCTCTGGACCCTGAACCTGATGTTGCCCAATCCGCGGCTGGAGTACGATGTGAACAGCAGGCTCAAGACGTACGTCGGAGGGGGGATCGTGGCCGGGACCTATGTGGTAGGCGATCATTTCGGCGATGGCCGTGGTAACAAGCGGCTCAACCACGCAACGCTCGACTATACCGAGCTGCGTGTCGGCCCCGGGCTTGCGTGGAAGGTTCGCCCCAATCTGACCCTGGAGGCTGAGGCGGGGTATGTGGTCCACCGAAGCTGGGATTTCTTTGACGAGCATGTCAAGTCGACCGATGACCCCGTGCCGTACCTGCAATTTTCCTGTCACGCCCGGTTCTGACACGCCTTTTGGCCTGGCGTCCCGCCTGCAACAAAAAATCACATTCAGTTCACAGAGAACCCAATGCTGGCCACTGCCATGACGATCACGTCTGCTGTGGTGTTTCCGTCGGCAGGAGCCGTAGCAGCGCCGTGCGGGCCGTATCGATGATCTCCTCGAAGGCGGTACCCTTGACGCCGCAGGTCAGGCGGAAGTCGGGTGTGAAGCGGTATCGCTTCGGCTCGTTCCTCATCATGGCGATGATCGTATCCGGTGACGCCGGTGTGCGGGGGTGGAAGCTGATCACCACCTCCTTGCCGTCGTAGTCGATCTGGCGCACCAGAAGCTTTTTCAGCATGATGCGCAGCTTCATGGTCTCGAACAGGTAGGCGGTGGCCAGCGGGTATTTGCCGAAACGGTCGCTCACCTCGTTCTGCACGTCCAGCACATCCTCCTCGCTTTCGGCCTGGGTCAGCTTCTTGTAGATAACCAGCCTGTGTCCGGTGTCCCTGACATAGGTCTCGGGGATGAAGGCCGGTACCTTCAGGTTGATCTCCGGCTCCACCTGCTCGATCATCTCCTCGCCCCGCATACGGCAGATGGTCTCCTCCAGCATCTGGTTGTACAGCTCGAAGCCGATCTCGATCACCGTGCCGGACTGGCGGCTCCCCAGCATGTCTCCGGCGCCGCGAATCTCCATATCGTGGGTGGCGATGCGGAAGCCGGCCCCCAGCTCGGAGATGTCCTGCAGGATCTTCAGCCGCTCCCTCGCGTCGGAGGTGAGCGAGCCCTCCCCCGGGATCAGCAGGTAGGCGTAGCCGCGCTGGCTGGATCGTCCCACCCTCCCCCGCAGCTGGTAGAGCTGGGAGAGGCCGAACCTGTCGGCGTGGTCCACGATCAGGGTGTTGGCGTTGGGAATGTCAAGGCCGGACTCGATGATGGTGGTGCAGATCAGGAGGTTGGTCTCGCCGTGCATGAAACCGAGCATGACCTTTTCCAGCTCCTGCTCCCCCATCTGGCCATGCCCCACGGCGATCTTGGCCTCCGGCACCAGGGCGGCGATCAGCTCGGCCCGTTTGGCGATGGTCTGGACCCGGTTGTGGACGAAGAAGACCTGGCCGCCGCGGCGCAGTTCGCGCATGATCGCCTCGCGCACCAGCTCCTCGGAGAAGCGGGCCACGATGGTCTTGACCGCCAGGCGGTCCACCGGCGGGGTGTCGATGATGGACAGGTCGCGGATGCCCATCATGGACATGTACAGGGTGCGGGGGATGGGGGTGGCGGTCAGGGTCATGACGTCCACCACGGCCCGGAAGGCCTTCAGCCGCTCCTTGTCCTTGACGCCGAAGCGCTGCTCCTCGTCGATGATCAAGAGCCCCAGGTCCTTGAAGACCACGTCCTTCTGCAGCAGGCGGTGGGTGCCGATGACGATGTCGATCTCCCCCTTCTTCAGCCTCTCCAGGATGGCCTTCTGCTCCTTCGGCGTCCGGAAGCGGGAGAGCGCCTCCACCCTTACCGGGTACTCCTTGAGTCGTTCGTGAAAGGTCTCGAAGTGCTGCTGGGCCAGGATGGTGGTGGGGACCAGCACCCCCACCTGCTTGCCGTCCAGGGCCGCCTTGAAGGCTCCCCGCAGGGCCACCTCGGTCTTGCCGTAGCCCACGTCGCCGCACACCAGCCGGTCCATGGGGCGGGAGTGCTGCATGTCGGCCAGCACGTCGTTGATGGCCGAAAGCTGGTCCGGCGTTTCCTCCCAGGCAAAGGAAGCCTCGAACTCGCGGTACATCTCGTCCGGCGGCGAGAAGGAGAACCCCTCGCAGATCTGGCGTTTGGCGTAGATCTCCAAGAGCTCTCCGGCCAGCTCCTCGATGGCCTTCCTGGCCTTGCCCTTGGACTTTTCCCAGGAGACCCCGCCCAGCTTGTCCAGGGAGGGGGAGCTCCCCTCCGGCCCCACGTAGCGCTGCACCAGGGCCAGGCGGTCCACCGGCAGGTACAGCTTGTCGCCGCCAGCGTACTCCAGGAGCAGGAAGTCGCCGCCGACGCCGCCGACGCTGATGTGCTGCAGGCCGCGGTACAGGCCGATGCCGTGGTCCACATGCACCATGTGGTCTCCCGGCTTGAGCTCGGCCAGGGATGACAGGATCTGCTTCTTGCGCACCTCGGAGATGCCGCGCCGCCGCACCCGCTTGCCGAACAGCTCCTCCTCGGCGATCAGGACCAGCCTGGCCTCCAGCAGGCGGAAGCCCCGGGACAAGTCTCCCTGCAGGAGGGTGACGACGCCATCCGGAGATGCATCGCCCTGGGCCTCACCCTGTACGGTTTCCGCGAATGAAGCCTCGCTGATGGCGCAGGGAATCCGGTAGGGGGTCAGTAGCTCCCTCAGGCGCTCGGCCTGGGCATTCTGGTGGCAGGCGATCAGGACACGGAAGCCGCTGTCCAGCCATTGCCGCAGGGAGCGGGAGAGCGGGGTCAGGGCCTGGGTGGTCTCCTTGGAAACGGTCACCCGCAGGTCGGTGTTGTCCTGGCAGGGGATGGTGATCACTGCGGGTCCCCGGGTTTCCTCCAGAAGCAGGCCGGACAGCTCCAGGCGGCCGCGGTTCTCCATCAGCTCCCGCAGCTGCTCGCCGTCCAGGTACAGCTCCTGGCGGGGGGAGTGGGGCAGGCCGTTTTGCCTGGCTGTAGCTTCGCCATCTTCCAGCTCTCTGCCGAAAGTCGTTATCGCCTCTTGAATGGCCTGGGGGTCAAGCAATGCCAGGGAGGCGTCCGGCGCGTAATCGAAGATGGTCTCCAGGCCGGGGTGCAAGAGCGGTTGCAGGTACTCCACGCCCCGGAAGTAGACGGCGCTCTTCAGGTTCTCCAGGATCTCCCGCCTCCGGTTGGCCGGGATCTCCAGGTCGTCGCAGCAGCCCTTCAGCCGCGGGGCGATGTCGGCCAGCACCCCGTCGGTGAGGATGATCTCGCGGGAGGGGAGCAGCACCAGTTCTTCCAGGGGGTGCAGCGAACGCTGGGTGAGCGGATCAAAGGTGCGTATGGTCTCGGCCGTGTCGCCGAAGAACTCGATGCGCACCGGAGCGGAGAGGTTGGGGGGAAAGATATCCAGGATCCCGCCCCGCACGGCAAAGGTGCCGCGGTCCTCCACCAGGGGGACGTTGGCGTAGCCCATCTTGACCAGCCTGCCCAGCAGTTCGTCCCGTTCGAACTCCTCGCCGCTGACCAGGTAGCAGGAGGATTCGCTGAAGAGTCCGCGGCCCAGGACCCGCTGCAGGGATGCTGCCACCGGCATGACCACCGCCCGTGCCAGGCCGTTCTGCAGGCGGAAGAGCGTGTCAAGTCTGGCGCCGGAGATGTCCGGATGGGGTGAGGTGGCCGAAAAGGGGGCCATGTCCCAGGCCGGAAAGGAGAGCGGGGTATGGCCGGGGGAGGCGAAGAAGGTCAGTTCGCGGAGGAATTCGTCGGCGGCAGCCTGGTCGGGGGTGAGCACCAGCAGGGTGCGGGTGGACCGGGCCAGGATGTCCGCCAGGATGCAGGCCGGGCTGGAGCCCTTCAGGCCGGGCAGGAGGATGTGTCTGCTGCCGCGCTCCAGCGCGTCAAGAATCGTGGCGGTGTGGGATATGCGTGATGGGGTGTCGGATTGTGTCATGTGGGGGTCTGGATGGAACAGGGTCGGCTGGCTGCTATTTGCGCGTGCCGGCCTTGATTTTGGGCTTGCCGTTTTCCACCACCACGCGGAAGTGGAGATCGTCGGTTCCCAGCCTGGCGATCAGGGCCGGTGTGCTCTTTGCGATGCTGGCGGCCACCATTTCACGGGTCAGGCTCTCCACCGGCATGTGGCAGCTCATGCGCGCTTCGCGCAACTCGTTGAACAGGCGGTCAATATCGGCATCCCGGGATGGCTGTTCCCCTTGCTCCCGGCCAGGGGCGCCGCTGTCGCGCTGCCGTTGTCGCAGGTCGCTGATGAAGCGGTCACGGGAGTACCTGCCCTCTTCCATCAGGCGCAGGATGCGGTTCCAGTGCTCGCGGTAGGTGTTCAGGCGGGCCGTCAGCATGGTGAAGCGGTGCCTGAGCATGGTGTTGTTGATGGTGGTGCCGGCGTGACGGCGCACCAGCTTCTCCACCTCGGCCAAGAGTTGCAGCGGCTCGCGCTTTTCCATGCCGATGAAGTACTGTTCGTAGCGGGTAATCAGGTTTGTCAGCTGGCGCTCCAGCAGAGCCAGGTCGTCGACGAGGGCCATGGTGTTTTGTTCTTTCAGGATCAATGGGATAGGCGCGGTAAGAATATATCCAAAGCCCATGGCAAGTAAAGTCCTAATCGGCGCATATTGACTTGACGCTGGTTCGGGCATCGCATAAACTGATTCGCGCTTATACATTAATACTCTTTATGATAGGAATGGACGATACCATGGAGAATGTCGCAGCCATCATCCTTGCTGCGGGCAAGGGAACCCGCATGAAATCCGGGCTGGTCAAGGTGCTTCACCCCATAGCGGGACGACCGATGATTGACTGGCCGCTGGAGGCTGCCCGTGGAGCGGGGGCCGCGCCGGTGGTGCTGGTGGTGGGGCATCAGGCCGAGGCGGTACGCGAGAGGTTTCAGGGGGCAGGGGATATCGCCTGCGCCATGCAGGCCGAGCAGCTGGGCACAGGCCATGCCGTTGCCTGCGCGGCTCCGGCCCTGGCCGGATTTTCCGGTACGGTGCTGATCCTCTGCGGCGACACGCCGCTTTTGCGGGGCGGAACTCTGACTGACCTGCTTGCCTTCCATCGCACGCGGGGAGCGGCGGTCACGGTGCTGACCGCCCGCATGGAAAACCCCCACGGCTACGGCCGGGTGCTGCGGGACGAGGCGGGACGGGTGCTGCGCATCGTGGAGCAGAAGGACGCCAGCCCGCAAGAGTGCTCCGTCCGCGAGATCAACAGCGGCATCTACTGCATGGAAGCCGGTTTCCTGTTCGACAACATCGGTTCCCTGGGCAACGATAACGCCCAGAACGAATTTTACCTGACCGACCTGGTGGCCATGGCTGCCCAGAAGGGGGCGACCTGCCTGGCCATGGCCATCGAAGACAGTGACGAGATCATGGGGGTCAATGACCGCGCCCAACTGGCCCAGGCTGCCCGCATCCTGCGCCGGCGCATCAACCGCGACCTGATGCTCTCCGGCGTGTCGCTGATCGACCCGGAGCAGACCTACATCGACCAGGGGGTTGTTATCGGCCCGGATACGCTGATCCACCCCAACTGCTCCATCAGCGGCCCTACGCAGATCGGCAACGGATGCCTGATCGAAAGCGGTGTCTCCATATCCTCCTGTCGCATCGGTGACCGCTGCCGCATCAAGGCCGGCTCGGTGCTGGAGGATTCGGAGCTCCGCGCGGATGTGGCCGTGGGGCCCATGGCCCATCTGCGCCCCGGAACGGTGCTGAACGACCACGTCAAGATCGGCAACTTCGTGGAAACCAAGAAAACAATCATGGGCGAGGGATCCAAGGCTTCCCACCTGACCTATCTGGGGGACGCCGAGATCGGCCGCGACGTGAACATCGGCTGCGGCACGATCACCTGCAATTACGATGGCGTTAAAAAGCACCGTACCGTCATTGACGATAACGTGTTCGTCGGCAGTGACGTGCAACTGGTGGCGCCGGTCAGGGTGGGGGCCGACTCACTGATCGCCGCCGGCACGACCGTGACGCGCGATGTCCCTGCCGGTTCCCTGGCCATCAGCCGAACCCCCCAGGTGAACAGGGAAGGGTGGCGCATCAGGATGAAAAAGAAAACATGAATTCCCTGCTTCGGAGGGGGAACAGCGGAATGTGGCGCGGAGAACGACCGTGACGAGACTCGAGCGGCAGAACAGCGCACGCACCAGAATCCTGATCGTGGAGGATGACTGCGGTTTCGCGGAGCTGATGGCATCCATCCTGGAGGAGGGGGGTTTTTCCTGCTGCTGTGCCTCCAGCGGCAAGGAAGCCCTGCTCTGGCTGGTCGCCCAATCTCCCAAGCTGGTTATCCTGGATTACTCCCTGCCTGATATGACCGGAGCGTCATTGATCGAGCGGATGCGGGAGCTGGGCGGCAATACCCCTTTCATCGTCGTGACCGGCAAGGACGACGCCAGCCTGGCGGTGGAAATGATGAAGACCGGCGCCTGCGACTACCTGCTCAAGGACACCTCTTTCCTGGACCGCCTGCTTGCCGTTGTCGTCCGTGCCTTGCAGGAGGTCGAGACCAGGGAACGGCTGGATCGCGCCAAGCATTCCCTGCGTCTGAGCGAGGCGCGCCTGGCCCGTGCCCAGAAGATCGCCCGTCTGGGGAGCTGGGAATGGGACGTCAGGGCGGGAGAGATCTACTGGTCGGACGAGCTCTACCGCATCTTCGGGTTCACCCCGGGTGAGCCGAAACGGATCAGCAAGGAGTGGATCTACAGCCTGATCCACCCGGCCGATCTGCCCGCCTTCAAGCAGCAACTGCTCACCTCGGTCAAGACGCTCCAGTCCTTCAACATGATCTACCATACCACCTCACGCAGCGGCGGGGAGCTGGTGGTCAACATCCAGGGCGAGGTGGAGCGGGGAGAGGACGGCAGGGCCTGGCTGATCTCCGGGACCGTGCTGGATATCACCGCCCGCATCAAGGCCGAGAGCGAGATTCACCACCTGATCAACTACGACACCCTGACCGGTCTGCCCAACCGCAGCCTGCTGCACGACCGCCTCAGGCAGGCCATAGCCCAGGCAGCCCAGGACAGGCATCTGGTCTGGGTGCTCTGCCTGGACCTTGACCGCTTCAAGGGGGTCAACGACACCCTGGGGCACCGTTCCGGCGACAAGCTGCTTCAGGAGGTGGCCCGGCGTCTGACCGCCTGCGTGCGCGAGAGCGATACCCTGGCCCGGCTGGGCGGCGACGAGTTCGTCGTCGTGCTGAACGGGGTTGTCAGCGAGAAAGGGGCCAGCATCGTCGCCAAGAAGATCCTGACGCTGATAGCGGAGCCGATCCCCATCGACGATCACGAACTGTACACCACCGCCAGCATCGGCATCGCCGCCTATCCCATGGACGGCGAGGACGGCCACACCCTGCTGAAACATGCCGACCTGGCCATGTACAAGGCCAAGGAGCTGGACCGCAACAACTTCCACTTCTTCTCCCATGACATGAACATCAAGGTCATGGAGCGGATGATGCTGGAAAACTCCATGCGCAAGGCGTTGGAGCGGGACGAGTTCTTCCTGGTGTACCAGCCCCAGGTGGATGCCCGCAGCGGGCTGATCACAGGGGTCGAGGCGCTTCTGCGCTGGAATCATCCCGACATGGGGCTCTTGACCCCGGACCGGTTCATCTACCTGGCCGAGGAAACCGGTTTCATCGTTCCGTTGGGCGAATGGGTGCTGATGACCGCCTGCCGCCAGAACCGGGCCTGGCAGAAGCTGGGCTTCCCGCCGCTGCGGGTGGCGGTCAACCTGTCCGGCAAGCAGTTCGGCCAGCATCGCCTGGACGAGATGATCTCGGCCATCCTGCTGGAGACCGGCCTGGAGCCGGAGTGGCTGGAACTGGAGATCACCGAGAGCGCCATCATGCGGAACGCCGACCAGAACATCGCCATTCTGCGCAGCCTGAAAGAGAAGGGCATCTCCCTGGCCATCGACGACTTCGGCACCGGCTATTCATCCCTCTCCTACCTGAAGCATTTCCCCATCACCCGCCTCAAGATCGACAAAACCTTTGTACAGGACATCACCACCAACCCGGATGACGCGGCAATCGCCGAGATCATCATCGCCATGGCCCAGACCCTCAAGCTGAACGTCATCGCCGAAGGGGTCGAGACCCGGGCCCAGATGGAGTTCCTCTCCGCCCATACCTGCTTTGAAATGCAGGGCTACCTGTTCAGCCGCCCCCTCACGACGGACAAGTTCGTCTACCTGCTCAGGGACGGGATCAGCTACTGACCCCCCAGTTCTTCTTCTCTTTCGTGCCGTCGATGGCGGCGTATTTTGGGGGATGCGGTGAGGCCGTCAGGGCTTTTCTGTATTAAATTTCTTGACATCGTCCGTCAGATCGACTAGCCATTGGCGGCGCTGTATTAAATTATCTACTTAATTAAAGTCAAAACCACATATTGAGTCGCCGAAAGGGTAAAGCACGGGTAACCGTGTGGCACAAAGCTACCATCCATGATGGTCTGGATAGCGGGGCTGCCGAAGTGACGGATGATGATCTGTCCGATATGCCAAAACCCACCGACTCCTGCTGGTGGGTTTTTGTGGTTTTGGGGATGATTTGAGTGGTTGAGTTTGATGGGTTTGTTCGCGAAGGAGATGTCATGAACGGCGAGAAAAAGAAGAAACGGTCATTGTTGGAGGGGGCTGCTTCTAGTGTAGGTTGGAATATCAAATGGTTAAATATGTTTTCACGGAAATGCCTTCTAGTTATAACTTATCTTTCAGAAAGTAATAAATTTTATGTTTATTTGTTAGTAATTTTATCTATTGCAGTTTTTTGTATGCCTATGACTACATATTCATTACCAGGTCCACATACGATATATAGAAATAGATTTGTATACGACATCGGTGAGATACTAAATAAGTACAATATTCATATTGATCAAAAATGGCTTGGTGACGCTTCGAGCAGGAAAAAACAACCATGGTTAAATCCTGGTGGCAAAGGTTGTTGGTGGGGAGGCAATTGCGTAGAGATATATCGAGCTGATGAAATACCTCAAGAAGCAAAGCTGGAAATAATTAAATATTGTATAGATATGTACGAAAAAAGAGGACGAAAAGAAAAGTTTAAGGTCAGTATGTTTTTTGGAGCTATGCCAAATAATCGCAGCTTGCTTTTTGGACCTAAGCCTTTCATGCAATTAACTATTGATAGGAGTAAATAATTGATGAGCACTGTTGAGATTTGGAGGGCTCCTGGGGGTTCGGGGACGTTGTTTATTTGTTTACCAGCGTTTCCGGCGATGATATTTTCGCGGCATGCCGAGAACAGCCCGTCTTGATCTTCCAGGCCTTTTGCAGCACGTGATCGTCCGGGGCGTGGATCGATGCAACATCT
>MTLE01000339.1_pt2 | contig 128026 bp, 115 predicted proteins | sample 1982461 | NCBI WGS metagenome assembly MTLE01 (sample SAMN05712605, study PRJNA340218) | biofilm metagenome | isolation source: sample SPL anode biofilm adapted to -200 mV | place: USA | collected 2012-02-03
AAAATTTAACTTGCGTACTGAACAAAATGAGTGTAAAATTGCAACTAAAGCGATCATTATGATCGCTTTATCCCTGAGGCAGCCGCAACTATGCGGCATTTGTCGAGGAGTGTTGCTATGTCGAAGAACAAAGTACTTGCGATTATTGGCGCCATCGCGCTGTTGCTTCCCAGCGCGAATCTGGCTGCGCAGTCAACCTGGAAGATCGGGTATCTGCCGAGCACCGTTGGCCAGGCTCTGACCAAGGCGTGGGGCGTAGGCATAGACAACGCGCTCAAGGCCGCCGGGAACACTCCGCTCCAGTCGCTTGACGCGATGATGAAGGCCGAGACCCAGGTATCGATGATGGATGATTTCATCAATCAAGGCTATGACCTGATCATTCTGCAGCCGATCGATGCCGCCGCGCTTACCGCGAGCGTCAAGAAGGCCGAGGCCAAGGGCATTCCGGTCATCACCCTCAACACGGACACGCTCGCGCCGCACTTTGCCTGCGTTTCGATGGACGACTACGGTGCCGGTTCCAAGGTAGCCGAGATCATGGGCAAGCAGATCGGCGGCAAGGGCTTCGTCGCCATCATCCAGTCACCTCCTGGAGCCATGGCCGGCGTCGAGCGCGAGAAGGGTTTCCGCGCGACGATGGCCAAGCTGTATCCAAACATCAAGATAGTCGCGGCGCAGAACGCCGAGTGGAACAAGGATAAGGCCGTCGCGATCATGAACAGCTTCCTGCAGGCCAACAAGCAGCTTGATGGCGTGTTCGCGGTCAACGACAACATGGCCGAAGGCGCCGCGATCGCGGCCGAAGCCGCTGGCAGGCTCAAGGATGTCAAGATCTGGGGCTTCAATGGCCAGATGAGCACGCTGGTGCAGATCGAGCAGGGCAAGGTAACCGGTACCGCGTATACCAACGCGTTCGAGCAGGGCGCCATCGCGGCCCGCCTGGCGCTTGATGTGCTGCGGGCGGGAACCAAGAAGTTCACCAAGACCCAGGTCGTGACCATACCGCCGTTCATGGCAACGATCGACAACGTCAGCCAGATTACTCCGAACATCCGCTGGTAAGTCCTTCCCCGATGATCCACGGGACAGCCGCGCTGGCTGGTTCCGTGGATCTTTCAATCCATCCAAACGGAGGCTGTCCGTGCCAATTGCAACACTTCGACGATTGATCCTTATAGGATTGTTTCTGGTCATCGGGGCGGCCCTGGCCATCGTCAGCCCCACCTTCCTGAAGCTCGACAATCTGATGACCCTGCTCCAGGAAGCATCGCAAACAGGCATCGTGGCGATCGGCTTTACGCTGGTGCTGATTACCGCGGGCATCGACATGTCGATAGGCGCGGTCATCGCGGTTACCGCGATGGTGTGCGTCAATTTTCTGTCCTATACCCACATTCCCGCGCTCGTGTTCATTCCGCTGTCCCTGTCGACCGGCGTGCTGGTCGGCCTGTTCAATGGCTACTTCATAACGCGGTTCAAGCTGCCGGAGTTCATCGTGACGCTGGCTTCGCGCGGCATTCTGGCCGGCGTGGCGCTCCTGATAGCCGTCAAGGACGCCGATGGCTTCATATCGAATGTCTATATCCAGGATCCCGTGTACCTTGGCTTCGGTGGTACCGTGGGGCCTGTCTACATAGTGACCATAGCCTTCATTGTGATTGCCTTCCTGACGCAGTTCTTCCTGAAGCGGACACGAACCGGAACGAACATCTACGCGACCGGCGCCAATCCGACGGCGGCGCGGCTTTCCGGCATCAACACGAAGAAGTCGATATACATAGCGTACATGTTCTCGGGATTCTGCGCCTCGCTGGCCGCCATCTTCCTGTCCGCCCGCATGATGACCGCGATGCCCGAGTTTGGCATCGGTTCGGAGATGGATGTGATAGCCGCGGTCGTGATCGGCGGCACGCCGTTTACCGGCGGCGTCGGCGACGTCTGGGGCACGGTGATCGGCACGCTGTTCCTTGCCCTCATCAAGAATGGCATACTGAAGCTGGGCATCTCGCCGTACATACAGCCCATCGCCATCGGTGGCATCATCGTCGTGGTGGTGGTCGTCGATGTCTGGTACAAGATTTTCGCCGAACGGCTGGCCAGGAAGGCGGCTTCACGCCGCCGGCAGTCGGTCGAGGCGGGAGAGGCGGTGGCGTCATGAACGATGCGCGCGACGATGTCCTGCTCGAGTGCCGCAACATAACCAAGTCATACAACGGTCCGATCGTGCTCGACAATGTGGACTTCTCGATGAAGCGCGGCGAGATCCACGCGCTGGTAGGCGAGAATGGCGCCGGCAAGTCGACGCTGATCAAGATAGTGACGGGCGTCACCAACCGGAACTCCGGCGACATGATCTTTGATGGCACGCAGATAGGGATAGAGCATTCCAAGGTGGCCTCGCAGGATCTGGGCATCGCGGTCATATACCAGGAACTCAGTCTCATACACGGCATGACCGTGGCGCAGAATCTCTTCCTGACCAAGGAACCCAGACTGCGGGCTCTGCCATTCATCGACATCCGCGCCATGAACAGGATGGCGCAGGAACTGATCGACCGCTATGGCTTCCGGCTCAGGGCAACCGACATCATCGACGGACTGTCGATAGCGCAGCGCCAGACGGTGGAGATTCTGAAGGCGCTCAACAGCAAGGCCTCGCTGATAATCATGGACGAGCCGACGAGTTCGCTGACATCCTCCGAATCCGCACAGCTGTTCGGCATCATCCGGATGCTCAAGCAGGAAGGGATCGGAGTCCTGTACATATCCCACCGGATGGAAGAGGTCTATGACCTTTCTGATCGGGTTACCGTGCTGCGCGATGGACACAAGGTGGCGGTGCTGGAGAAGGAGCAGATCCATCCTGCAGAAATCATCAGGCTGATGATCGGCCGCAATCTGGACGAGCGCGATTCGCTGCACGAGATGCGCCGGAGTGACGGAGAGGTCGTACTCGACGTCAGGGGCATATCATCGGAAGACAAGTTCAGCGATATCAGCTTCCAGCTGCACGCGGGCGAGATACTTGGCATTGGCGGGCTGGTAGGTTCGGGTCGGACCGAGGTGGTACGGGCGTTGTATGGCATCGACCGCATCGACTCTGGCAGCATCATGTATCTGGGCAAGCCCTGGAAGCCCGGCGTATCGGGATCGATACGTGGCGGTTTCGGGTTCGTGCCCGAAGAGCGCCGGCTGCAGGGCATCATGGGCGCCATCAGCATAACAGGAAACATTGGCATTACCAACCTCGATGTGGTCATGAAAGCCGGTTTCGTCAGCGACAGGAAGGAACTCGAACTGGCCCGGAAGGCGATAGGACTCCTGAACATCAAGCCCGATGACCCGGTCATTCCTGTCGGCAATCTGTCCGGCGGCAACCAGCAGAAGGTCGTCGTCGGCAAGTGGCTGATCCGCGATCTCAAGGTGCTGATCGTCGACGAGCCAACGGTTGGCATCGACATCGGGGCCAAGGAAGAGATGTACCAGACCTTCGAGCGGCTCTCCGCCGCCGGCGTGTCGATCCTGCTGGTCTCCTCTGACCTGCCGGAGCTGATCGGCATATCGCATCGCATCCTCGTGCTCCGGAAGGGCCGGATCATCAAGGAATTCGCCGAAGGCAAGGTCACCGAGGAAGATGTACTCAGGGCCTCGTCAGGCCTGGTCGAAGGAGTCGCGAAATGAGCCTGGACAAGAACAAGACGATGCACCTGCTGGAGAGCTTCCGGCTCTTCTTCATATTGCTCCTGCTGATGGCGGTGCTCACCCTGGTTTCGCCGTCGTTCCTGACACTGGCCAATCTGAGCAACGTGCTGTGGTCGGTGTGCATCATCGGCATCATGACGACCGGGTTCATATACACGCCCATTACCGGCGGCATCGACCTTTCGGTCGGCTCGATGGCCTCGCTGTCGGCCATCATCGTCAATGCGCTGATGAACAGCGCCCATGTGCCGATGGTGTCTGCGCTCTTCATGACGCTTGGATTCGGCATCCTGGTCGGTCTCGTGAATGGTGTGGTGACGACGAAGTTCAGGGTGCCGCCGTTCATCGTGACGATGGCCGCCAAGACCTACCTCTTTGGCATCGCGATGCTCGTTTCGAATGGCGATACGATCACGATCATGGGCCCGGAGAGTTTCCTGAAGATTGGCGTCGTGAAGGTGTTCGGTCTGCCGATACCCGTCTACATCATGCTGGTGATGGTGCTGATGAGCCACATCGTGCTCAAGAAGACGCTGTTCGGGCGGCGGTCGATAGCGGTCGGCGCCAATGAGGTATCCGCCAAGCTTTCGGGCGTAAGTCCCGACGCGACGCGCATCCTGGCATACATACTGTCGTCCGGAGCGGCGACCATCGCCGGTATCGTGATGGCGTCGCTGACCCAGCAGGCCTATGCGCCCAATGCGTCAGGGTACGAATTCGATGTGATCACCGCGGTCGTCATCGGAGGCACCAGCCTCCTGGGCGGATCCGGCTCGGTGATGGGTGCGCTGATCGGCGCGGTAATGGTCGGGTTCATCAACAACGGACTCAACCTGATGAACATGCCGGCGTCATATCATCCGCTGGTCACCGGCATCGTGATACTGCTGGCCCTCATACTCAATCAGGGTGTCACGCTGCCGGCCATCCTGAAGAAGCAATTGGGCCGTCGGGACTCGGCCAGGTAACTGCACCCAGGTGCCTGGCCGCCTGGATCAGGGCGTCACAAGGTAGACGGCGGCCTCACCCTTCTCGCGGTTGGCCGACACGATGATGTCACGATCGGGCTGGTTGAGGATGGCGACATTGCTCGGACCGACGCCTTCCTCGATCGTGACCGCCTCGAGCGCCTGGGATGAGGCCGCACGCGCGTGCACATAGAACAACTGCTGGCTTCCCCTGCGGCAGCCGCCAACAAACACGTTCTGGCCACCAAGCCGCGCATTGACGACGACGTGATAGAAGTCCGCCACCTCGGGATGCTCCCAGATTCGGACAAAGGCGCCATCGATCTTCTTGTAGACGCGGAAGTACTGGCCGTGCCACGGCTCTATCGTCGCGTACTCAGGCTCGCCATCGCCATCGATATCGCAGGCCGCGATGTCGCTTATCGGCCAGTCCATGAACTGTTCGATCGTCCATTCGCCATGCGGAGTCGATGGTGGCATGATCGCGAAGGCTCCCTCGTCGCTGGTGACGAGTCCGGCATCGCGTCCCTTCCAGGTACTGCGGGCATAGCCATGGTTCCTGTACAGGCCATCCTTGATGACGCGGGGCTGCAGCGGTACGTCCCAATCCGCGCCCAGCTCGGCTGCGTAGACCTTGCCGGCCTTCGACCAGTCGTCGCGGGTTTCCTTGCTTTCCGCGAGGGTGCATCCCAGAAACCAGATATGGCCGTTCTCGTTGAACAGATCGAAGCGATGGATGTATGGTAGGTGCAGTATCTGGCGTGATGCGAAGGTCCCATCGGCAAGGGGCTTGACCCACACGATGATCGCTTCATCCCACTGGAACAGCTTGAAGAATTTCTGTATGGCGAGGAACTCGCCATCCTTTCCCGGAATGGGTATGATCGACATGGTGCCGCCGGGGCCGTCCCACACGGTGCGCTGGTTCTCGAAGTCCGTGGCGTCCCATGCCAGACAGGCACCTTCGCCTTCGGTCGCCAGCAGCACGGTCTGTTGTCCTCGTATGGGAAAGGAGGCCGTCGCATAGCAGCGCGGCAAGGTGGCCAGGAATTTCTTCGTGATCTTCATCCGGGGCTCTCCTTTATTGATCAAATTGATCGATTGCTGTACCATATAAGTATCATTATGTTCCATAAAAGGTCAATGCATGAATGGAATAGTAGCACTTGATATTGGAACCACCAGCATCAGGGCCATCCTGTATGACGAGCATGCGCACGCCTATCCTTCAAACCAGCGACACAACCCTCCGCAGTATTTTGCCGATGGCCGCGTCGAGCAGGATGCCCGACTCTGGCAGCCACTGATAGCCGAGGTACTGTCGGGAGCCGCCGATCAGGCCGGGGAGCATGGCATCTCCGTGACCGGCATATCACTGACCTCGCAGCGGTCATCGGTGATACCGGTCGATCACGATGCGAACCCGCTGTATCCGGCCATCATGTGGCAGGATGTACGTACGGCCGGGCTGGCTGCGGATATGGCGGACCACAATCAGCTGGTGCACAGCAAGACCGGCGCCAAGATCAATCCGGTGCTATCGGCCTTGAAGATGCTCTGGCTCAGGCGCAACAGGCCCGACATCTTCGCTCGCACGCACAAGATGCTCGGCATCCATGATTATGCCTTGCATATCCTGTGCGGCCGCTTCGTCACCGATCACAGCCTTGCCTCCAGGACCAATCTGCTCGACCTGGCCTCGAGGACCTGGGACAGCACCCTGCTTGATCTGTTTGAAGTGGACGCCACGATGCTCTGCGACCTGGTCGCTCCCGGCTCGGTTGTCGGAGGCCTCGATGCGGGCTTGGCGGGCAGGACCGGACTCTGTGCCGGCATTCCCGTCATAACCGCCGGTGGTGACCAGCAGTGTGCTGCGCTGGGCCTTGGCCTGTTCAGCTCGGACAGGGCCGTTACCAATACCGGTACGGGATCCTATCTGATCGGTCATGCCGACCTGCCCTACATCGATCAACGCATACGGGTCACCTGCAGTGTCTCGGCCCTGCCTGGGGCGTACATCGTGGAGGCCGCGTTGCCGAGTTCGGGCACCATCTATCGCTGGTTCAAGGAAACGCTCTGGAAGTCGGGCCAGGCGGCCGACACGTTCAAGGACCTCAACGCGGAGGCCGAGCAGGCTGGCGTTGGCGCCCATGGGGTGCTGTTGCTGCCTCATTTTGCGGGTTCGGGGGCCCCGTTCTGGGATGCGGGCGCCAAGGGGCTCTTCTACAACCTGTCGCTCGGCACGACGCGCGGCGACATGGCCCGTGCCATACTCGAAGGCATCGCCCTGGATCTCAAGGGCGGCCTCGAGGTGCTCGAGGAGGCCTGTGGCCGCATCGAATCGATACGTGTCTCCGGCGGCATGACCGATTCCGATCTGTTCAACCAGATCCAGGCTGACGTTTTTGGCAGGAGTGTTCTGCGATACGAGAACGGCGAAGCGACATCGCGTGGCGCCTGGATTGCAGGTGCTGTTGCAACAGGGCAGGCTTCGAGCTATCCTCTGGCATTCGATCTGGCTACGACCGGCAGCCGCTGCAGCTCGTACGAGCCGGACAAGGCCAATGGAGAGCGTTACGAAGTGCTCAGGGCGCGTGCCGTGGCCCTCTACGAGGCGCTCTCCACGCCGGCATTGCGGCAAATCTTCAGTGAAGGAAAGTGAGCGCATCGCCATGAATGAGGATACCCTGTCTTCGCTGCCACCGGTAACCAACTACCGCCACAAGAAGATCCTTGAGCTGCTGTACCAGAAGAGCGTGGTCTCCGCTGAGGAGCTTTCCCAGGAGTTCGGCGTCTCGAAGATAACCATACGCAGGGATCTTGATTCGCTTGCGGCGGACAAGCTGCTCGAACGCACCCGCGGGGGCGCCGTACTCGCGTCGAATCCGCATCTGGAGGCGATGTTCGAGGAAAAGGACAGCGTCGCCAAGCGGGAGAAGCGCCTGATCGGCAAGTATGCCGCGTCGCTCGTCAACGAGCATGACACGATATTCCTCAATGCAGGTTCGACGACGCTCGAGGTGCTTCGTCATCTGGAGGGCAAGCGCGTAACCGTGGTCACGAACAACGCGGCGGCCCTCTCGATAGACATCGACCCATCGGTGGAACTGATCATGCTGGGTGGAGAGTACCGGCCCCAGTCCAGATCCTTGTTCGGCGAGCTGACCCTGCTGGGTATACGGCACATCTACTCGAGCATTACCATTCTGGGCATCAATGGCATCAACCTGAAGAAGGGCTGCACATCCGCCGTCTATCAGGAGACGACCGTCAATGGAGCCATGATAGAGAACTCGAACTCGAGGATCATCGTGGTTGCCGACCATACCAAGATGAACGCGGCCTCGAGCTTCCTGACATGCCCGCTTTCGAAGATCGATCTGGTCGTTACCGACTGGCTGAGTCCGAAACCATTCCTGGATGAACTGCGCGACGCCGGCGTCAAGGTTGACGTCGTCAGCGATGACACCGGCGCCGGCCAGAACTAGGCGGTCGGTTACCCCCGCTTCGAACCCTGTCCATAATAGGCTCCCGGTCCGTGCTTTCTGTTGAAATGCTTGTCCAGAAGGTGCCCGGGCATGGGGCCTGCATCGGGGACGAGCGCGAGCGTGTTCAGTGCCATCCTCGCCACTATCTCGAGTACGGCCGCGTTGTGAACGGCCTCGGAAGCATCCTTGCCCCAGGCGAACGGCCCGTGATTCGCGACGAGGATCGCGGGCATGCAACTGGCATCGAGACCCAGTTCTTCGAAGCGCTCGATCATCACAAGGCCGGTGTTGCGTTCGTATTCCGTCGCGGTCTCCGTCGGGGTCAACCCGCGCGTGCATGGAATGGCACCGTCGAAATAGTCCGCGTGGGTGGTGCCCAATGCGGGAATGCTGCGGCAGGCCTGGGCCCATATCGTTGCCCAGGCAGAATGCGTGTGAACGATGGCCCCGATATCCGGGTAGCGCCGGTACAGCGCCAGGTGCGTGGGCAGATCCGAAGATGGATTCAGGTCGCCATCGAGCCTGGTGCCATCAATGTCGACTACCACGATATCTTCCGCCTGCATCGTCTCGTACGGGACGCCGCTTGGCTTGATGGCAATCGCCCCCGATGCGGGATCCCGCGAACTCACATTGCCCCAGGTGAAGTCAACAAGACCCAGCCTGGGCAATTCGAGGTTGGCGGCGAGTACTTCCCGGCGCTGCGTTTCATGGTTCATAGAAAGCCTCCTTGTCGCATCCGCTCGCGTACCCAGGACCTGGCACGGGCGATCTCGGCTATCGGGTCGGCTGACTTCTCTGTCCACATCTCGATGAGGAGCGGGCCGGCGTATTCCAGCCGCTTCAGGATGGAGAAGCAGCCGACAAAATCAACGTTGCCTTCGCCGAATGGAACATCCCTGAAGGTTCCCGTGGTGCCGGGCAGCACCGATCTGGTCTCCTTGATGTGCACCCCCACGATCTCGGCGATGCCGAGCGCCAGTTCCCGCTCCATGTCGTTGCCCCAGGCGCTGAGGTTGCCAACGTCGGGGTAGACGGCCAGCCAGGGCGAAGGGAGCTGTTCCTTGAGCAGGCGATACTTTGCGATCGAGTTGAGGAAGGTGGTATCCATGATCTCCAGCGCAAGCATCACCTGGTGCCGGGCCGCCAGTTCAAGCGCGGCCTGCATGCCAGCAAGGTAGTGCTTTCTGGATTCCCGGGTCGATGGCTCATAGTAGACATCGTAGCCTGCCAGCTGGATGACCCGGATGCCGGTATCGACGGCGAAATGAATCGCCGCCTCCATGATCCGCAGCGATTCCGCGCGGATGGCCGGATCGGCGCTGCCGAGGGGGAACTTGCGGTGCCCGGAAAGGCACATGGATGGCACCGTGATGCCGGCCATCCTCGCGGCCTTGCCGAAGTCGAGCCGCTCGGGCAGCTTCCAGGAAAGCCGTTCCAGCCGCTCCGGGGTCTCGTCTATTGATACCTCGATGAAATCGAAGCCTGTGTCGGCCGCAATGCGGAATCGGTCTTCCCAGCTCAAGTCTTTTGGCAGAGCCTTCTCGTAGATGCCGAGCGGGTTGTTCACGTGCGGGCCTCCTCTGAGCAGCGCCTGTCGATATCCGCCTCTGCGACGGATGGACGCATCAAAAGATCATAATGATCTATATTGTATAAATTATCAATCAATATAGTCGTATTATCAATCATATTGCTTGTATTCTGATCGTTTTCAGTATATCATACGAAAAGAGATCGGTCGCGAGTGCATACATGCTGCCTGAGGAGGACTTGATGGCCAAGATAGACGACATAACCCGTGAATCATGGATTCTTAATACCTTCCCCGAATGGGGCACCTGGCTGAATGAGGAGATTGAAAAGGAAGACGTGGCGCCCGGCACGTTTGCCATGTGGTGGCTCGCCTGCACGGGCATCTGGCTCAAGTCCGCGGAGCAGACCAATATAGCGATAGACTTTTGGGTTGGCACCGGAAAGAAGACCGCCAAGGACCCGAACATGACGCCGCAGCATCAGATGCAGCGCATGACCGGCGTACGGAAGCTGCAGCCCAACCTGCGCAACGCGATCTTTCCGCTCGATCCATTTGCCATACGGCAGATCGATGCCGTGCTGGCAACGCACAATCACAACGACCATATCGACGCCAATGTGGCAGCCGCCGTGATGAAGAACTGCCCGGCTGATGTGCCGTTCATCGGCCCGAAGGCCTGCGTCGAACTGTGGACAAGCTGGGGCGTACCTGCTTCGCGCTGCATCGTCGTTCGGCCCGGCGATACCGTCAAGATCAAGGACATAGAGATCGTCGCGCTTGATTCCTTCGATCGGACGGTTCTTATCACGGCGCCCAAGGGCGTCAGCCTGAAAGGCAAGCCCGTGATGGACATGGACGACATGGCCGTCAACTATCTGTTCAAGACGTCTGGCGGCTCCCTGTACCATTCGGGCGATTCACACTACTCCAACTACTATGTCAAGCACGGCAAGGATCATCAGATCGACGTGGCCCTTGGCTCCTTTGGCGAGAATCCGCGAGGCATCACCGACAAGATGACCTCCATCGACATCCTTCGGATGGCCGAGGCGCTCCAGACCAAGGTGATCATTCCATTCCATCACGATATATGGAGCAACTTCCAGGCAGATCCCAAAGAGATCAAGACGCTCTGGGAGATGCGCAAGGACAGGCTCGGCTACGGCTTCAAGCCCTTTCTCTGGGAAGTCGGCGGAAAGTACACCTGGCCCACCGATCGTGACAAGACCGAATACCATCATCCGCGCGGTTTCGAAGACGCCTTCGAGGGGCCGGATGATCTGCCCTACCGCTCCTTCCTGTAATCGGGCGGTTCGTGCCCGGGCGGCTGCGGGGAGCGTGCGTCTCCGCCTGCTCCGCCGGGCACGATGGTTGCGGTCAGGAATACGTGATCCGATGGCAGGCGTGACCGTTCGTCGAAGCTGGTCGGTATCAAATCCGCCAGTATGCCGCCATCGACCACGATGATGTCATTCGAGCAGAAGATGTAGTCGAGCTGGTTGAAGCGCGGGCCGTCGCGAAAGTAGTAGTGGGTGAAGCGGCTGCCCGGTGGAACCCGCATGGCCTCGAGTACGTCCCGGAAGGGCAGCTCCAGGAAGCGGTCGAACTCGAACTGGTGCTCGCCCCGGATCAGGATGCCGTTGAAGTCGCCAAGCACGACGCAGTTGTGCCTGCTGACCAATCCGCTCAGCTGCCGTACTTCCTCGATACGCTGCTCTATGCCCATATCGCGGCCATAGTGCGACTTGAGGTGGACAACGAAAACATGCAACTCCACCCCATCGGCTACCAGGGTCACCCTGAGCAGGTTGCGCGAGAAGGCGCCTTGCATGTTCCTGGCGGTGATAGCCGTGAATCTGCCCTTCCTGACCAGCGCGCCGACGAAGATGCCGCGCCTTGAGTTCTCCTCGTGCAGGTAACAGTCGTAGCGCCCGCCCAGATACAGGCGGTTGAAGTTGTCCAGCGTCTCCATGCCGCCCACCTCGCACAGGCCTACGAAATCGAAGTCCTCGCCCAGTATCGTGTTCGCTATGGCGGCTATCTTCGAAAGCGCCTTGTTCGGATTGAATATCGACGAGTTCATGGCCATGTAGGCCTCATGCGAAATATCGGCGAATTCCTCCGGCGAGTACGCCTTGTCCAGCAGCATGTAGAAGTTTTCAGCATTGAACGTAGCAAGTTTGATCATTGCCGTCATTGTACAGTATCTTTGGCCCTCGATTGAATGTGCAGGAGGAGCTTCACATGAAAAAGCGAGTGTTCATCATGCTGATACCGATAGCCATGCTGACGGCTGCTGCAGCCTGGGGCGATGGCGGCTTCCTTGATGTCGAGATGGGCGCAGCCTTCACCGGCTACAATGATGTGCGCATTCCCAGCGAGACGGGTGACATGATTTCTCTGGCCACCGATACCAATTCCGACCCGGCCCTGGCGCTCCGTGTCCGGGGCGGCTACACCTTCGGCGACAGGCACACGGTGCTGGCGCTGGCCGCTCCCCTGACCGTCCATGGCAGCGGCACGCTCGACAGGGACGTTACCTACCAGTCGACTACGTTCCCGAGTGGTACCGAGGTGCAGTCGGTGTATCGCTTCGACTCGTACCGGCTGACGTATCGCTATGCCTTCGTCAAGACCGACACCCTGGAGCTGGCCGCCGGGCTTACCGCCAAGCTGAGGAGCGCCGACATAGCGCTGATGAGTGCCGATGCCTATGCCCACCGGAGCGATCTGGGCGCCGTGCCACTGATCAGCTTCAGGGCGGCCTGGCGCATGGCCGGCCCCTGGAGCGTATCCATCGATGGCGATGCCCTGGTCACGCCGTTCGGTCGCGCTGAGGATGCGCTGGCCGCGCTGGAATACAGCCCCGCCGATTCCGTATCGTATAGACTCGGATACCGGGTGCTCGAAGGTGGCTCCGATGGCGGCGGCAGCGTATACACGTTCGCGCTCTTCAACTATGTGACCGCCGGCATAACGGTGCGGTTCTAGCCTCGGACTTGACTGCCACCGTGTGGCGGGGTATCGTCGGTTCAGGCGATGGAGTTCGCCTGTGGGCCATTGCCCCGAACCGCCACACGGTGGCTGATGACTCCTCCATCTGAATGGGTTCTGGGGGATGGAGCCATGGCAAGTGTCGTTCTGGTGCTGATAGGTGGCGGGCTCGGATCGGTCGTCCGCTATCTGGCGTCGCTGGCGGCAGGCCGCTTCCTGGGTGATGGCTTTGCCTGGGGCACGCTTGCCGTGAACCTGCTCGGTTGCCTGCTCATAGGCCTGGTCGTCGGCCTGGTGGACCGGGCTCTTCTTTCACGAACCTTCCGCATCTTCGTCGCGACCGGGTTCCTTGGCGGTTTCACGACATTCTCGACCTTCTCGCTGGAATCCCTCAGGTACCTGCAGTCCGACTTCGCAAAGGGTATGATCAATATCCTCGTCAACGTTGCGGGCGGTCTGGCGCTGACCCTGGTGGGTCTGGTGCTGGCCGAGAACGTGTAGGGGAGGATTCCATGACCGAGTACTCGATAATCAGGGTATACACGCGCGAGAAGGCCCGCCATGAAGGCAAGGACATGGCCGAGACGATCGTCGCCTACGTGCGCTCGCTGAGGCTGGCCGCCCGTTGCGTCGTCACGCGCGGCATGGCTGGCTGCTACGAGAATGGCGAGACGGCCTCGTCGCATCTGGTGGAACTGTCGTATGACTTTCCCATCGTCATCGACATCATCCTGCCGGCCATGGAGACGGAGGCTGTCGTCGCTGCCCTCGACGCGATGGTGGCCGATGGGGTGGTCGCCGTCGTGCCTGCCGCTGTCAGGTCGTTCAGAACCGCCGCCGAGCTCTTTCCCAGGAACCTGCACGTGCGCGACATCATGACCCCGAAGCCGACGATTGTGCACGAGGACTTCTCGATCCGGGCTGTCGTCGAGCTGCTGCTCGATGCGGGGCTCAAGGTGGTGCCGGTGGCAGCCGATGATCGGCGCTGCGTCGGCATCGTCACGCAGAGCGACCTGGTCAGCCGGGCGGGCATGCCGACGCGGCTTGGCCTCCTGCGCCTGCTGCCACCGGCCGAACGCGACGCGTGGCTGGCCGGCGCCGAGCGGCGGCGGTGCGCCGACATCATGTCGGCGCCGCCGGCGACCGTCCATGAAGGTACCAGAGTGTCGGAAGCCATACATCGCATGAACCGCGAACAGCGCAAGCGGATGCCGGTAGTCGACGACCACGGCGCCATCGTCGGCATGCTGTCACGGATCGATGTGCTGAAGGCGATAGCGACGACCAGGGCTGCCAGTGTGCAGCACCAGACGCCGCCCGGGGGACACGCCCACATGGTCAGGGATGTCGAATCCCGCGACGCGCTGGCGCTGTTGCCAGGCTCTACGATTCAGGCGGCGATAGACGCGCTCGTCGAAGCGGGGATGCAGCGGGCCGCCGTCGTGGATGATCGCGGCAGGCTGGTCGGCCTGATAACCGACGAGATCCTGCTGCGGGCGATCGGTGGCCAGCATGGCGGCGGCCGGGACCGCCCCCTGAGCCGTGTCATGATAGGGCGGCCGGTTGTGATAGCCGAGGACGCGCCGATCGACGAGGCGCTCAGGCTGATGACCGAAGGCGGCTTCAAGCGTCTGCCGGTCATCGACGCGGCAGGCGTGTTCAAAGGCATGATCAGGCGGGACTCGATTCTGCTGGCACTGGCACACACCTACTGACGGAGGCCGCCAGGGGGTCAGCCGTGGGGCTGCCGGAGCGCGTGCTCTATGGTACGCGCCAGCTTCTCGGGCGGGGTCTGCGATGAGAAGCGCCTGATCGGTCTGCCATCACGGCCGACGAGAAACTTGGTGAAGTTCCACTTCACGGTGCGCGAACCCAGAAAGCCGCGCAACGAATCCTTCAGGAACAGGAAGAGCGGGTGCGCGTTCTGCCCGTTTACATCGACCTTCGCAAAGAGCGGAAAAGTGACGCCATAGGTGCGTGAGCAGAAGGATGCTATCTCCGTCTCGGAAGAGGGCTCCTGCTCGGCGAACTGGTTGCACGGAAAGCCGAGTACGACCAGCCCCTGGTCGCGATAGGTCTCATACAGCTTCTGCAGGCCGGCATATTGCGGCGTGAAGCCGCACTTGCTCGCGGTGTTGACGACCAGCACGACCTGATCCTTGTAGTCAGCAAGTGATATTTCGTTACCGCGGATGGTCTTTGCATTGAAGTCATATATTGTTCCACGCACTGCATGTCTCCTTGGCACAGAAGATACTGTAGGCAAGATAGAAGGCCAAATGGCCGCCGGGTCAATAGGAACTGGAAGGCCTGTCCTGCCAGCATTGCTTTCCTGCTCCGCCGCGGTTACGATTGAGGTCATGAAAACACTGAGCCTCGGCAGGAAGCTGTCGTATGCGGTCGGGGGACTGGCGCTCAATTTCGCCAATCTGCTCATCAGCCAATGGCTGCTCCGGCTCTATGTGCCGAGCCTCGATGGAGCCCTGGTGCCCGCCGGTCTGTTCTCCATCATCTTCCTTGCCGGCAGGATCATGGATGGCGTTACCGATCCGATCGTCGGCTACCTGAGCGATCATCTGCGTTCGCGCTTCGGCCGCCGCATACCGTTCATAACGCTGGCACTGGTTCCGACCGCGCTCGTCTCGTTCCTGATGTGGGTTCCGCCGGTACCAGGGCACCTGCACTGGGCCAATGGCCTGTTCATATTCGTCATGGTGCAGCTGTTCTTCATATTCTGGACGCTGCTTGCCAACCCGTACATGAGCCTGCTGCCCGAGCTGTCTCCCGATCCCAAGGAGCGCGTCGACATCAGCACGCTGCAGGCCTTCTTCATCATGCTCGGAACCATCCTGGGATCGGCCATTGGCTCGATCAAGGAGGCCGCCGGCTGGCTCGGTCTGGGCCTGACGGTTGGCGTCCTGACCATCGTATCGTTCCTGCCCACGGTGCTGTTCGTTCGTGAGCCCATCAAAGCGGCCGGCCAGAGCCCGAGCGGGGCGGCGCCTGGCATGACCCAGAAGCCGGGTCTGGCCGATCTGTACCGCTGGATTCTGTTGACATTCAGGAATCCGCCCTTCGTCAGGTACCTGCTGGCCACGGCGATATTCTGGTTCTCGCTGAACATCATGATCCTGCTCGTGCCCTTCTGGGTTGAACATGTGACGGGCAGGGGCGATGGTGATGTGATATTCGTGATGCTGCCCTACGTTGCCGCCAACCTGGCCGCGTTTTTCGCCGCCAACGCCGCCTCAAAGCGATGGGGAAAGTATCCGGTGTATCTCTTGACGCTCTTTGGCTCCGGCCTCGTGTCGCTGGCGCTCTGCCTGGTCGGCATACTGCCCGGGGATCGCTTCTTGCAGACGCAGGTCGTGATGGGCCTGTTCGGCGTGACGACCGCGGGCTTTCTGATGCTGCCCAATGCGATACTGGCGGATATCGTCGACTACGACGCCGGGCGCTGCGGCGAGCGTCGCGAGGCGATACACTTCGGCGTGCAGGCGGTCTTCCAGAAGCTGTCGATCGGGCTGTCCATCGCGGTGGCCTCGGCGCTGATGTACGCCGGCGGCGGCCACAAGCCTACCGTGCTTGGGCTCAAGCTGATAGCCTTGTGCGCGGGCGCAGCGGGTCTGGCGGCGGGCATCGTCTTCATCAAGTACGGCCTGCGCGAGAAGGACTAGCCGGCCACCGGTGGGTTCAGCAGGCCTGCCACCTCCGACTCGCGTGGCAGGCGGTTGTTCGTCGCTATGAACCGGTAGAGCCGCGCGGATGCCGTCTCGCGCCGCTCCATGGTCTTCATATCGACCCGGTACAGGCCAAACTTCGGCGCGAATCCATCCAGCCACTCGAGGTTGTCGGTGCCCGCCCAGTAGCTGTACCCGAGCAGCGGGCAGCCTTCCGCCAGCAGCCGGTGGAGCCATGCCAGATGGTCCAGTATGAAGCGCGGGCGGCGCTCGTCGCCGCGGTCGGCCAGTCCGTTTTCGGTTATCACGAGGGGCATGCCCGGATAGCGGCGCCGCAGTGCCTTGCAGAGCCGGTACAGGCCTTCCGGATAGATTTCCCAGCCCATATCGGTCAGCGAAGCCCCGGGTGCGGGGCCCCGTTCGACCAGCCCCTGTGCCCTCGGGTTGAAGCGGATGATCTCGCGGTAGTAGTAGTTGATGCCGAGCCAGTCGAGCGTGCCGGCCGCCTCGGGGAGGCTCAGGTCCACCCTGGGGCCGCCGGCAATGGCGACCTGGAGCCGTCCGGTGCGCAGGGCGTCGGTCAGGTTCCAGTTAAAGAGGCGGTCAAACTGATCGGTGACGAAGGCGTCGAGCGGGTTGCCTGCCGACTGGCAGAGGCTGAAGAAGTAGATCATGCCCACCTGGCCGCCGAACGGCTTCAGGATGCGGTATGCGCGTGCGTGGGCATGCGCAAGGGTTCCCAGGACGCGCACGCCGGTCGCCGGGTCGTGCTTCAGTGGAGGTATCTCGCCGGTAAAATAGCCGCGCAGCACGTAGATCTGGGCATCTATCATCGTAGACCAGTAGTCGACCAGATCGCCGAAGCGGCGGCCGCATTCGCCGACATACGCTTCCCAGCGAACCATCGTCTGCGGGTTCTCCCAGGCGCCGGCCGTCGCGGCCCAGGCGGGAAGGGTGAAGTGCCACAGGTTGACGGCTACCCGCATGCCCTTGGCCTTCAGCGACTCGAGCATCAGGCGGTAGTGCGCGAACGCCGCGTCGTCATAGATCCCCGGCGTGGGTTCAACGCGGCTCCATTCCACGCCGACGCGATGAAAATTCTGCCCATCGGCTGCCGCCCGGGAGAAGTCATCCTCGTAGCGGTTCCAGAAATCGACGCATCGGCCGGCGACCGAGCCATCGGCGAACGGATGGGGTTCGCTTCGCTCCCAGGCATACCAGTCGGCATGCTCGTTGCCGCCTTCGTGCTGGTATGCGTCCTCGCCGGTGCCCCACAGGAAGCCATCCGGAAAGGTCTGCCCTGTCAGTGGCAGCGCGGTGGCCAGGCGTGGCCGTCTCAGTCTGCGGGGTAACCAGAAGAGGGTGCCGGCGATGAGCGCCAGTGCTGGAATGATGTACAGGATCTCCATCGGAGGCCCCCTCTGTGGTCAATGCAGCAGGACGCGATTACGCGTACTGCTTGATTATATCATCGATCTTCTGTTCCATGCCGTTCAGGTCGGTGCAGTCATGCAGGACCTGGCCGTTCTTGATGCACAGCAGCGATGGCGACTTGGTGTATGACAGCCTGCAGGCGATCCTGTCCGACTTGTAGACATCGATGCGCCTGAGCTGGAACTTGTCCTTGCGCTCGCGCTGCAGCTGCTCGATGCGCGCCAGGTACTCGCGGTCGAGGGGCTCCGAGGCATTGTAGACGAATGCCATGATCAGGCCCTTGGCCTCGAATATTTCCTTCTGGATGTAGTTGACTTCCTCGACGTACTTCTCCGCCATGAAGCCCGCGACGGCACCATCGCCGACGGCGGTGGCTACCTGCCGCAGGGTCTTGTCTCGGCAGTCGCCGACGGCAAAGACGCCTTCCTTTGACGTCTCCATGTCCTCGTTCGTCTTGATGTACCCACGGTTGGTCATGTCGACGAAGCCTTCGAATATCTTGGTGTTCGGCACATAGCCGATGAAGAGGAAGCAGGTGTCGACATCGACGGGCTGCAGCTGGCCGGTCTTGACGTTCTTGAGCACGACCTGCTTCAGCGTCTCGTCACCCTCAAACGAATCGACGACCGTATTCCACAGGAACTTCATCTTGGGGTTGGCAAGGGCCTTTTCCTGCGCGACCTTGTTGGCGTCCATCGTGCCTTCGTTGTGGATGACCGAAACGAACACTTCGCTGGCGAACTTGGTCAGGAACATGCCTTCCTCGATCGCCGCATCACCCGAGCCGATCACCATGATGCGCTTGCCCTCATTGCGGGCGGCATCGCAGGTGGCGCAGAACGAAATGCCCTTGTCGTTCAGGAACTTCTCTTCATTCTTCGCGCCGGTCAGGCGGGGCTTGTTGCCCGTTGACAGCACGACCGCCTTGGCGACGTAATCGGTCCGGAAGGTGGAAACCACCTTCTGCGAGCACTCGATGGAGACGCCGCGGACGTCGGTCAGCTTCACATCGACGCCGAAGCGGCGGAACTGCTTGTCAAAGATGTTCATCAGCTCGATGCCGCCGATCGGTTCGACGAAGCCTGGATAGTTCTCTATCTCGCTTGTGTACGTCGCCATGCCGCCGATCAGTGATTTTTCTATAAGCAGTGTCTTGAGCCGTGCGCGGCCGGCGTAGAGTGCCGCGGTCATGCCGGCCGGGCCGCCACCAACGACGACGACATCGTACTGTTCTGTTTTCTTTTCCATGGTCTAGAGCTCTCCTGACTTCTTCTTGCCGTACCAGTCGGCAAGAATGTAAATGGCGAATAGAAGGCCGAATTGGACGATGATCGCGGGGACCCAGCCGCCCAGCAGCTGCGGCAGGTATATCGGAACCTTCTGGTAGAGAATCGGCGAGGCCTGGAATATCGGAAGCAGCACGGCGCCGATCACCGAGCCTGCGATGAAGAATATGATCGCTATCCATTGCTGGACGAAGCCTTCGCCCATGCGCATCAGTGTGCCGGACGCGCAGCCGCCGGCAATCACGGCTCCGATGCCGAATATGAATCCGCCAATGACGGTGTGTACGCCCGCCGCCCGGATGTTGCCGGGCAGTCTGGTGGCGTCGACCAGGGTCTCGGAGCCAAGGTTTTCGAGGCTCAGTCCGGTCAGCTTCATCTGCAGGGCCATGTAGCCAAGCGAAGCGAGCGCTACCGACACGATGACCGCCTTGGTCAGATCGGTACCACCGGTCAGGACCGGGTCACGCATGGCTGCCGTGAAGCAGAAGCGCGATCGCTGCAAGGTGTAGCCCAGGGCCAGGCCGATGATCCAGATATAGGCACCCTTGGGATTGTGTGTCTGTATGAGCAGTCCGACGAGGATGACCAGAACCACCAGGATGGTGCCGGCGGTAAGCTGCCTCCGGCGCTTGCGGGCCCTCTGCTCGGGGGTCTCCTTGGGCCTGGAAGCGGTTCGTCGTATGGTAGAAGCGGTGCTGTCACTCATTTGCATCCCCTACATGAAATATTTCTTGAGCAGTTGGCTTCCGACGGCGGCGCCGGAGAATATGGAGATCCAGAAGATCCAGCCGTGCAGCGAGAAGGCCGGCAGAGCGCTGAAGAACGAGCCGATGTTGCAGCCCAGAGCCAGGCGCGCGCCGATGCCCATGCACAGTCCTCCGAGTACCGCGGCCCATACGTTCTTGGAGCTCTTGATCTTCTTGATCTTGAACTGGGCCGCCAGCAATACCGACAGCAGCGCACCGACGATGATGCCGATATCGGTTATCGCGGTCTGATCCTTCCAGAGGCTGTACTTGGCCAGTGCGCCGTTGAAACCGTTCCATGAGTCGGCATTGACGCCAAGCAGCTGCAGGAACTTGCCGCCCCACATGACGAAGGGGCCGGTGACGCCCCATGCGCTGCCGGTCACCAGTACCAGGGCCAGCGCCAGGGCAGCCAAGAGGACCGCTCCGGTGGAATAACTCCACTCTTTCTTCAAGAATGTCTCGTGGAACGGATACTTCTTGTTCTCACCCATGCTGGCCCCCTATTTCGTCTTCTCGATGATGATGTTCCACTCGCCTTCGCCGACTTCTTCAATCTCGACGTTGTGACCGGCGGATCGGGCCCAGTCGGGAACATTCTTCATGGCGCAGCTGTGATCGATATCGACGATCAGGATATCGCCGATAGCCATCTTCTCGAGGGCTTTCTGGGTCTTGACGAGCGGTACGGGGCAAGCTTCCCCGAGACAATCGAGTGTTTGTTCGGCCATGGATGGCTCCTTGCAAAGTGTAGTTGGATGCCGCGAGGCGGCACACCCATAGTATATGCAAGGATCGTGCCAAAACGGTTGAAATATATCGATATATATGGAGATCCATAATATATCGATATAATAGGGGCATATATATGAAAAGGACAGAAGACTCCGCATTGTCGGCATCATCTGGTGCGGCTTTTCTCCGTGCCTGTCTGGGCTGTGGCGGGCGGGGACTCATGGTCGATGGGTGCAGACCGCCCGAAATCGGGCGTTTTTGCCGGTTCCGGGCGACCGGAACCGGGCAACTTCGTTCAGCGCAACTTCGTTCAGCGCAACGTCGTTGGGCGCAACGAGTACTTGCCGAGGCGCCGGTCGAGCGCCTGCCTGGTTATGCCCAACAGCTCGGCGGCCCGCGACAGCACGCCGCCGGACTGCTGCAGCGCCTGCACGATGGCCCGGCGCTCCAGCGCCTCCAGATCCAGACTCGCGTCCTCGGCGGTCAAGGCCGGATCCTGGTGCCGCGACGGTTCCGGTTCGAGCTCGATATCGACCGGATTTCTGCCCATAATATACGCGCGTTCCATGATGTTCCGCAGTTCGCGCACATTTCCAGGAAAGGCATAGGACTGCAGTCTGGTTCTGAACGCCGGAGCGAGGATGAGCGGTTCGTCACCGGCGTGGCGGTCGAACCCCGCCAGGAAATGCTCGGCCAGGACGCATATATCCTCTGCGCGTTCGCGCAGCGGTGGAATCGCGATCTCGAGGACAGCAAGCCGGTAGTACAGGTCGCGCCTGAAGGACCCGCTCGCGACGGCGGCGGAAAGATCGCGATTGGTGGCGCATATGATGCGCACGTCGACATCCCGTTCCGCGTCCGAACCGACCGGGCGGACCTTGCCTTCTTCAAGGACGCGCAACAGCTTCGACTGCGCGTCGAGGGGCAGTTCTCCAACCTCGTCCAGGAAGAGGCTGCCACCCGAGGCCGCGCGGAACAGCCCGTCGCGGGCGATGCGCGCATCGGTGAAGGCGCCCTTCTCGTGGCCGAAGAACTCGCTCTCGAACATGTCGCGAGGTATCGCGGCGCAGTTGACGGCGAGGAAACGGGCCGAGGCGCGCGGGCTCTCCGCATGGATGCGCCGGGCCACGAGCTCCTTGCCCGTGCCGCTTTCTCCCGATATCAGCACCGGCGATCCGGAGTGGGTCGCGGCCAGCGCTATCATGGCCCGCAGTTCATCCATGGCCTTCGAGCTGCCGACCAGCTCGCCCTTGTCAGCCAGTTCCCGGTTCAGTGTCGCGCACAGCTCCGCGTATTGGTGTGACGACCGCTGGGCGGCGATGTACTTCTGCGTGCGCGCTATGGATGCCTGCAGATCGAGCGAGGCGAATGGCTTCTTCAAGTAGTCGAAGGCGCCCAGCCTGAAGGCCTCGATCACGCTGTCCATGTCGCCATGGCCACTCATCACGATGGTCTCGATCTCCGGCCGCGTGGTCCTGAGCCTGCGCAGGAACTCCAGGCCATCATACTCGGGCAGCTTGATGTCGACGATCGCCACATCGATGGCGTTGGCGGCGATCAGTCCGAAGGCGGCGGATGGACGATCGGCGCCGAGCGTCGCGAAGCCGGCGTTGTCCAGGTACTCGGCGAGTTCCGACACCAGCCTTGCCTCGTCGTCGAGTATCAGAATGGTCAGCGGTTTCATCGCGCGCCTTTCCAGGCCGGAACCTTGACGATCAGGCTGGCGCCCCGGGCCACTTGACCAAGCTCGATGCTGCCACCCATTTCCCTGATGATGCCGAACGATATGGACAGGCCCAGTCCCGTGCCCTTGCCTGGCAGCTTGGTTGTGAAGAATGGGTCAAACACGCGGGCGCCCAGTGCTTCCGGAATGCCCGTTCCATTGTCGCTGACCTCCAGGCAGACGAGGCCCGGTTCCGCCCATGTCCGGATCCTGATCACCGCCGGCATCGGGTCGGGGTTGTTCGACTCGGCGTCGAGGTGCAGACGCTCTTCCACGGCATCCCGCGCGTTGGACAGCAGGTTGAGCACGACCTGTTCATACTGGAACGGGTTGCCCCGCACCTCCGGCAGGTTGTCCGCCAGGTTGACCGACAGGTCGATCTCGCGTGTGGCCAGCTGCACGGCGAAGAGGCCCAGCGCGTTCTGTATGGTCGTGTTGACCGAGAACCCGGTGTTGTACTCCTCCGGCACCGAGCGGGCAAACAGACGCACATGGTCTATGACGCGGCGAACCCGATCGATGTCCGCATTGATGGCCGAGACCTTGTTGCGCAGGTACGTGCCATCGACCGTGCCGTTGGCGAAGCGGGTGGACAGGTTTTCTACGGAAAACGAAATGGAATTGAGCGGCTGCGTTATCTCGTGTGCCATGCCTGTCGCCAGTTCTCCGATCGCGGCCAGCCTGGATTGCTGATTGGCAAGGCCCTCCGTCTCCTTGTGCATCCTGACGGCGTCATCGATCCGATGTTCGAGCGTCTCGTTCAGCTGCCTTAGCGCGGCCTCGGCGCTGCGCTTGTCTGTCACGTTGCGTGATATTCGTATTACATGCTCGATGACGCCGTCGGTGCCTGGAACCGGCACGGCAACATGCTCCCAGCATTCCTCGCCGGTCTGCGGATCGGCGTCCGCGCCGCCGACTGGCCGCAGGTAGCAGGCCTCCATCGAAATGATCTCTCCGCGCTCGAAGGCCTTGGCGAGCAGTTCGCCCTCGTCGCCAAAGAATCCGATGCTGGCGCTCGCCTCCCGCGGATCCATGCCGACTATGGCGGGCATCAGCTGCCTGGCCCTGGTATTGGCCCACAGGACCCTATAGTCGGGACCAACGTAATACACGACGCCGGGGATGCCTTCGACGATGGCCTGCAGCAGCAGCTCGCGCTCGCGCAGCGTGCCGATGATGCCGTTGACCACCGTTATGATCTCCCTGAAGTCGATGGCGGTCTCGGAGACGTCGCCGCGGTAGCCAAGGTCACCCGCCGCGATGCGCTCGGAAATCATCCGGGTCTGGTTGACGACGGCGCGCAGCGGCCTGAACAGGGCACGCATAGCCAGAATCGTGGTCAGCACGAGCGCCACGAGCAGGACGACGCCCAGGACTATCAGCCCCCCGCGTATCTGGTTGATGGCGCCGGCCAGAGGCAGCCGCGAGAGCTCCACCTTGATGAATCCGATGACGGTGCCCGCGTAATCGCGGAATGGATACAGGTCGACGGCCTGGGCCTGCGAGCAATCGAGCGTCCATACGTTCCGGCCTATCGATATGTCCCGCACTGAGTTGGTGGACGGCGTGCAGCGGTCTATCTCCCTCGTGCCGGCGATGTAGACGGGCTGTCCATTGCCATCGAGCCCAAAGATGTAGTAGTCGCCGTCATAGGTAGCCTTGAGGCGTTCGGCGAAGGCCTGTCCGAATTCCATGCCGTACTCGACGGCTCCCAGAAAGATCGGGCCGCTGAAGAGCGGCACCACGACGCGAATTCCAAGCCCATCACGGCCGCGCTCTATGCCCGATACCGTGATGTGCCGCTTGACCACATCCCGTATCATCGGGCGCGTGTCCATGAGCGAGTCGCCATACGATGACGGATCGTGTACCCGCAGGAATGTCGTGCCGTCGGGCAGGTAGAAATGGAAGCGCACCATCCGGTCCCTGATCTTCTCGTAGGCGGGAGCGAGGTAGGCCTCGAGGCCGGCGCGGTCGCGGCTGGCGAGTAGAGCCTTGACCCGGGGATCCTCGGCAATGGCGACGATCGCGATGGAGGCGGTTCGCAGGTCATCGTCGATGGTCGCCCTGATCGAATTGGCCAGATAGAGCGATGTCTCCCGTTCGCTGGCCGCTATGGCCTTGGTGTTGCCTTCCATGATCAGCACGGCAAAACCGGCGTACAGCAAGGCCTGGGCGGCGACGATGAAGGCTGTCAGCCGAAACGCCAGTTTCTTCCGGAGCGGCGGAACCAGCACCGTGCAGACCTACTTGGCGACGTCTATCGGTGGCAGGGTGAGAGCCGACTCGGCGGCCAGTCTGTTCTCGGCCTGGATGGCGTCGTACACTTCCTGGCGGAATACCTTGACGGTCTTGGGCGCGTCGATGCCGAGCTTCACCTGGTCGCCACGAATCTCGATGATCGAAACGACGACGCCATCGCCGATGACCACCTTCTCGTTCAGCTTGCGCGATAGTATGAGCATCGCGCTACTTCCTTGACGCGGCCAGCTCGGCCATCACGTCGTGCTTGGTGGCCCAGCGTGGATCGGTCAGGATGACCTGGGCGCCGCGGCGAATCTTGCGGCCGATAACCAGCGGGCCCATGAGGTTGGCCGTAATCGGTCCCCCATCGGGAGGAACCGTTACCATCGAAAGCACCAGCGCGTCGTCCGGATCGATGACCCCGATGGAGCGCATGGCCTCGTCGGCCACATCGATCGAATAGTCGGGCCGGAAGAGGAATGGATCGAGCAGTATGAAGCCAAGCTCGGCCAGCTCCATCGACTGCAGATAGAAGTAGGGTTTCTGCGGGGCATCGAGCAGCGCGTACGTGGTGAATTTCCTGAAGCCTATCAGCCCGTCGGGGAAGTCTATGACCTGGCGCTCGTCGATGTCGAGCTCGCCCATCATCTTTGTCTGTATCCTCATGTGGATGCCCAATCTGCCGCAATCATCGCAAGAAGTCAAGGAGCGACTTTGGCAGGACCCGGCCGGCCATCTGCAGCGCGGCCGTCCGCGCGTACTCCATCATCTTGAAATCGGTTATGGCCTGGGTCATGTCCAGGTCCTTCTCGTCGGCCAGCAGCCTGGTCATGTCGGGTATCTCGCGGTTCAGCCGCAGCGCGGCCGCGTCGAGTCGCTCCACCATCGCGCCGGCCTCCGCCAGGCGTCGCCCCATGTTGTCCATGCCCGCGTCGATGCTTGCCAGCACGCGGCCGCCCACATCGAGGTGGTCGCCCTTGTAGAGCGCGTCGCGGAGCGCGATGACCGAATCGAACAGCGAGCCGCCGGAGACCCGGGCCGTGGGCGCATAGTCCGAAGGCACGCCGGAGCCCGACAGGATGCCAAGGTCGGCGAGTACGCGGCCGCCGGCTCCATCCTCCAGCCTGACCCGATGGGCATCGGTCGCCTCGAGCACCAGCGAGTTGCGCGCCGGATCGAGCGATGCCTTGATAGCCGCGCCCGAGTCGTTGATCTTCGCTATGATGGCCTGCACCGTATCGCCAGGCTTCAGCGCGATCTGGGCGCCGTCGACAAAGATGCTCGCGCTGTCCATGACGCGATAGGTCGATGCGTCCGCTCCAGAGGCGATGCGCTGGCGTTCCGACCAGAATACCGCGTCGCCGGGCAGGTTCATGGGCAGGTAGGAGGCTTCGCTGATTTCGGCCTTCGGCGTGCCGACACCGCCCAGATAGTCGACGCCAACCGTCGCGGCCGCGCCGGCTCCTTCTATATAACCGCTTGTCGCCCTGAATGGCTCGGTCTTGGCCTTGTCGCCCGCGAACAGAAAGTCGCCATCGGGGCCGCGGGCGTTGCCCAGGCTGACCATCTCGGCGAGCAGCTGGTCCACCTCGACGGCCATCGCCGCGGTATCTTCCTTCGTGTAGGTGCCGGTGGCGCCGGTCACCGCGAGCTCGCGCACCCGCTGCATGATGTCCTGCGTCTGCCGCATGTAGCCTTCGGCCAGGGCGGCGCGGTCCTTTGTATACTGCACATTCTGTTCGTAGCGCTGCAGCCGGCCCACGAACGACTCATAGCGCACGGAGCGCGCCGCGGCGAGCGGATCGTCGCGCAGGTTCTCCAGCCGCTCCTGCCTGGACAGGCGGTTCTGGGTGGACGCCATCGAGTCCTCCGAGCGCCGCAGCCAGTACTGCATGTCGTTGTTCATGTAATCGGTGCTAACTCTGCGCATACTTCGACTCCTTGGCCTGCTAGACGCCCATGCGGTTGATGATGGTATCGAGCATCGAATCCATCTGGGCTATGAACTTGGCCGCCGCGGCATATCCATGCTGGAACTTGATCATGTTGGACAGTTCCTCATCGACATTGACGCCCGATATGGACTGGCGTGTGTCGGTCAGGTTCTTGACGATGCGCGATTGCGTCTCGGCCATTCTGCCCGCGCGCTCGCCGCTCAGCGCGACCGATGCCACCGCGTCGGCGAAGTAATCGTCGAAGGTCTTCTGGGAACCGACCATCACCGGCGCCGTGCGCAGTCTGGCCATCGCCAGGGCCGCGCTGCCGTCACCGGCGTCTGCCGGTCGGCCGTTGGTGCCGAAGCCTGCTGCCACGCTGGTCAGATCGCGCGAGACAGCGGTCGATACCTCGATCCAGCCGGACGGGTGGGCCAGCGGCGCCACGGCATAGTCTATGCCGCCACGGAGGCCTGTCACCGCGTCGGCCCTGTCCCAGGTGTACGCTGCTGCCGCTCCGCTGGCTGACAGGAGCCCGGAATACCCGGAGAGGAACTCGCCGGAGTCCTCCACGTGCCTGATCACGAAGTCGGGGCTCTCGCCATCGGAACTGGTCTTGGCCCTCAGCTGCAGCTTGCCATCGGCGGTGAGCCTCGCGGTGACATCGGCGCCAGAATCGTTGACGCGCCTGACTATGTCCGCAACGGTGTCGGTGGGCCGATACGCCACATCGACCAGGCCCTGGGGCCCGGACAGCCGCATGGTGCCGGCGAGTCCGACCTGCTCCTGGGCATCAAGGGCGTTGCCGCCGGTCATCCGGTAGATGTAGCTGTGGTCGTAGGCGCCATCGCCGTTGCGGTCATAGTTGCCCGCGATGTTGTTGACGCTGGGCAGTTCGGTAAAGAAATCCGTGCCGGTCTTGCCATTGAGGCCGTAGGCCGAACGGTGCACCTCGTTGACCATGTCGGTGAAGGTCAGCGTCATCGTATCGAGCGATGCAATCTCGTTCTTGATGTCGACGTCGCGCAATTCCAGGAGTGCGCCCAGCCGGCCGCTCTTGATCGTGGCCTCCGAGCCGGTGTCGGCCCACAGTACGCGGGGATATCCCTCGTTCTCGGCGCCGCTGGACATCGTGAAGCCGCGCGCTATCTTGCCCTGCACCAGGATGTGGCCATCGATATGGACCATGAACTCGTCGGGGTCGCGCCTGTCTACCGATATGGGCACCAGGGTGCCGAGCTTCTCGACGAGCAGGTCACGGCGGTCATACAGGTCATTGGGATTGTCACCCATCGCCTTTGACTTGACGATCTCCGCATTCAGCGCGGCTATCTGCCGCGAAATGTCATTGGCCTGGGCCGTGACGACTTCTATGTCTTCCTGGGTCATGTCCCTGGTGGAAGCCAAGCGGCGATACTGCTCGTGTATCGAGTCGATCAGCGTGCGTCCGCGTTCAACGACCGCCTCGCGCGGAGCGAGTTCGGATGGGTGCAGCGACAGTTCCTGCCATGAGTCCCAGAACTTGTCCATCTGGGTCCTGGTCGATACCTCGGTCGGTTCATTGTGCACCTGTTCGAGCATCTTCGTGTACTTGTCGCGGGTGTCCCAGTACCCAAGGCCGCCCTGCTGGGCGACTATTCTGGAATCGAGCAGTTCATCACGCATGCGCTCGATGCGGATGGCGACGACACCCTGGCCTATCTGGCCGGCCGTTTCCTCGCGGTTGAGCTGCGGCAGATAGAGCGGCTCCATCGTGCCCAGCTCGACGCGCTGGCGCGAGTAGCCTTCGGTTGCCGCATTCGTCAGGTTGTGGCCAATCGTGGTCATGCCCTGATTGTGCGCGACAAGGCCGCGCTTTCCTATCTCTATGCCTGTAAAAGTCGACTGCACGGATAACTCCTTCGCTGGCTAGAAGGCCTGATCCAGGATCATGGCCGCCGAATCGGCATGGTGTGCCTTGCCCGAGCGGCCGTAGATCTTGCCTTTGCGGTCGGGGAACAGCGTCTCGATCGCCTGCCGCAGCGTTGTCGCCGCGTCTCCCACAAAGTACGAGAGCGCCTCGTTCTCGATGCGCGCCCGCATCGACGAGAGCCGGAGCGCCCGGTAGGCATCGTTCAGCAGCGAGCGGTACTCCACCGGCAACGACAGCGAGACCTTGAACACGGTGGAATCGACCGGCAACCGGGCCTCGTCGAGCAAGGCTGCCCAGGCTTCCGTCCGCCTGGTCTCCGCGGCTGCCACTTCCTCTGCCACGAGCGCGGCGCGTTCCAGCGCGCGCTCGAGCGCCGTCCAGTCGCGAGCCCGAACCGCGCCGGTAACCCCGCGCTGCTCTTCGACAAAGAGATCGAGCGCCTTCGTCTGCTGTCCGGCGAGCTCTATGAACGTCATCAATCGTTTGGTGTCCATATCTACCCTCGCTTCATTATCGGTACTGGAAACGGGGAGTTTACGCCGATATAGTAGGTACACCGATTATTACGCGGTATTTCGCTGTTGAATTGAGGGATCGATGCTCAAATCGCTGGCTAAACTGCTCTGGTTCGTCCGTGGCGTGCGGGTATACGCGCTGACCGGCGAGAGCGGGACAGGAAAAAGCTTCAGGGCCAAGTTGGTGGCCCAAAAGTATGGCATCGACATGATTATCGATGATGGGCTGCTCATCAATGGTGACTCGATCATCGCCGGCAAATCCGCCAAGCGCGAGAAACTGTACATGGCGGCCGTCAAGACGGCGCTCTTTCACGAGAAGGCCCATCGCGACGAGGTGGCCAGGGTGCTGCAGCGGGCGCGCTGGAAACGTATCCTGCTGATCGGCACATCGGAGAAGATGGTCAAGAAGATTGCCGAACGCCTGCAGATACCGTATCCGACCAGGATCATCAAGATCGAGGATATCGCCAGCCGCGAAGAGATAGAGACCGCGATCCGCTCCCGCAAGGTCGAAGGCAAGCATGTGATACCCGTTCCTGCCATCGAGATCAAGCGCAGCTATCCGCGGATCTTTTACGACAGCATCAGGGTATTCCTGCAGCGCAACCTGTCTCCAGGCGGTCTCACCACACCGAAGCTGTACGAGAAGTCGGTGGTCCGCCCGGAATTCTCCAAGCGGGGCAGGGTCGCCATATCGGAATCTGCCCTGTCCCAGATGGTAATACACTGCGTTGACGAGTTCGATGATTCGATCAGGATACAGAAGATAACGGTGCGGTCGGACTCGCAGGGCTACAGCCTGACCGTTACGATCGATGTGCCTTTCGGCACGCAGCTATCGGGCAGGATCCACAACCTGCAACAGTACATAGTCGACAACATCGAGCAGTTTACCGGCATTCTGATAGAGGAAGTCAACCTGGTCATAGACAGGTTTTCAAAATAGGGTCCAGGCTGAACCATCCGCGTTTGACAACGCTCCGGATGGACAGTACGATTTATGTACCATGGAGGGTACCACAGTGAAGAAAACGCTCAGCATGCTGGCTGTCGTGTTCCTCGTCGCCGCAAGCGTCGGCGCGCAGGACGCGACGGCTCCGGTTCCGGCTCCGGCTGCCACAGCCGCGACACCGACGGTCGTGGCGACAACGTCCTTCAGCGCCAGTTCGCGGCACTATGCCGTCTGGTCCGATATCAGCACCGACGACGCCACCGCTCTCGCGACTACACTCGACGGCCTGTTCGGTGTCTACAATGAGTACTTCCGCTTCGATGACTCGACGCTCAAGTCAGCGCTGACCGTGCGCAAGTTCGCCACCAAGGATGCCTTTGACGCCTACCTGCGCAAGGTCATAGGCGAAACCAAGGACGATTTCGTATATCTGCATTATCCGACGGTCGAGCGATCGGAACTGGTCGTCTTCGCCAAGGACAGCGCGGATGACTTCGACGCGTCACTGGCCCACCAGGCCTTTGTGCAGTTCATCAAGGCGTTCATCGCGGAGCCGCCGCTCTGGATACGTGAGGGTTTCGCGGTCTTCTTCGAGCGCACCAGGCTGGATCCAAAGACCGGCGTCGTAGGCTATGCCGACAACCAGGCCTGGCTGGAGACGGTCAAGCTGCTGCAGTCGCAGTCCCGGCTCTACAAGATAACCGACCTTCTCGTGCTGTCGGCTGACGATGCGCGCGCCGGACTCGATGTCTTCTACCCGCAGTCGTGGGCCCTGGTCTCATTCTTCATGAACAGTCCGGATCGCCGCTACAACCGCTTCATCTGGGATGCGATAGCGCACCTTTCGCCGGATGGCACGCTGGAGCAGAACCAGAATACCGTCCGCGATTTCTTCCTCCGCTGGCATAGCGAGCAGGCCGCCCAGGCCGATTTCGTGACGTTCCTGGATGGACAGAAGACCTTTGCCGAGCTGGTGACCTCGGGGGTCCGCGCGTATGGCGACAAGGACCTCGAGACAGCGCAGAAGGCCTTTACGCAGGCTCTGGCGAAGAACGCGACCAGTTACATTCCGCCGTACTACCTGGGCCTGATCGCCTATGCCAAGGGCGACTATGTGCAGGCCGACGACTACTACAAGACGGCTCTGGAGCTGGGAAGCGACGCGCCCATCACCAACTATGCGCTCGGCATCAACGCGTACGCCTCCAGGCGCTTCGACGAGGCCAAGGCTTACCTGCAGAAGGCCTCCGATGGCGATCCGGCGAAGTACCAGGCCAAGGCGGGGGATATCATCACCCGCATCACGAGCGACACCGGCATGTAGCCATCACGCCCGCCGGGGTCCATGCCTTGCCGCGGCCGTCCTTCGGGACGGCCGTTTCATTCAGGGCAGGATGATCTCGAGGCCGTCCCAGGCGGGGCCGGCCTCGAAGGGCAACCGTGACTGGTCGCAGTGAGCCTGGATCTGGGCGTGCGAGAGGTCATGACAGATATGGGTCAGCAGCACCCGCCTGGGCCGCAGGTTCATGGCCAGCGCCAGCGCCTCGTCTATGGAGAAATGCGTCGGGTGCGGCCTGAGCCTGAGACCATCGATCATCAGTACATCAAGATCGTGCAGCAGCCCGCGTGATGATGGCGGCACACCCGAGCAGTCGGTCAGATAGGCAAGCCCGCCTATCCGGTACCCGAGTATGGGTCGTTCCCCATGGACTATCGGTATCGGCTGCACGCGCAGAGTGCCTACGCGTATGTCAGCAGACTCGACGACGCACAGTTCGAGCCGCGGCTTGCCCCCACCGACCTGCCCATCCCGGAAAGCGTACGAGAATCGCTCCCTGATCTCCGCCGCGTCGACGGCCGACGCGTACACGGGCAGCGTGTGCCCGCGGGTCAGCGGTCGGACGTCGTCTAGGCCGTGGATGTGGTCGGCATGGGCATGCGTTATCAGTACGGCATCGAGCCGGGTCAGCCCGACGCGCAGGCCCTGCAGCCTGAATTCAGGCCCGGCGTCGACCAGGATGCGCTCGCCGCCATCACCTTCGACCAGTATCGATGATCGGTACCGGGTATCGCGTGGTTCGGTGGAGGTGCAGACGGGGCACGAGCAGCCGAGCACCGGTACGCCGTGACTCGTGCCCGAACCCAGGACGGTCACCTTCATGGCATGAGGCTCTGCGGTTCGAAGCGTGATGAGACAGGCAACCGTACCAGTTTCACGAACTCATAGTCGCGGTCGGCCAGAATCCTGTCCAGCGATGTCTCGGCCGCGCTCTCAAAGACCGTCACCCTGAAGACACCATCCTCGTCGAAGTATGGAAAGAGAGCCGCTATATGGAAATAGCGCCTGAGGTTGGGTGGATTCTTCTCGCGGGCATTGAATTGCGCCAGATAGAAGCGGCCCGGTTCACGCAGCGCGAGCACGAAGAGCTCCGCCTTCAGGCCGTGGACATCGATGCCGACGTCGTCGAAATTGTCGGCGAAGGCCTCGTACAGGGATCCGCCGTTGACCGGATCGGCATCCTTGACCCGCAGTGCGAACGGCGGCTCGTCCACATCGTTGGCAAGCGGCGACTCGTCGTGCCGTGACGGATGGAACACGGTCCAGGCCTCGCGGGCGAGCGCCCGTGACCAGTCAAGCCCAAAGAATGGGTCGAGCGTCTCCTCGAAGTTGATGGTGAACGATGAGCCGCGCCAGTCGATCATGCGCTTCTTCAGCGTGTCGATCGACAGGTAGCTGCCGGTCACCGGGTGCAGTATGCCGTCGACCAGCCATTTGGCAAAGCCTGAGCAGTTGAGACCGGCCGGGGCTGGCTGCGCGGCCCGCGTCGATATCAGTACGCGGTTGCCGTCCTGATCGATCGCCCCGTCGTCGGCGTAGCGCAGGCCCGGCAGCCGCACCCTGATGGCGGATTCAAGCCTGCGGAGATCGGCATACAGGGCTGGTTCGGGCGCGAACAGGCTCCAGTCGATGACGTCGGCCGTCAGCTCGCGCATCCTGGACAGCGGCGACCGGAGCACCTCATCGAATGGCAGCGGAACGATGACCTCGCGATACAGCACGCCGCCATAGGCGATGATGTCGATGCTCGATCTGCCGCCGAACGGGTAGACCCGCGCGAAGGTTCCGGGATCGCTCCGCAGGAATATCTTGGCCTGCAGGAACGAACCGTCACGGTCTGCGCGTTTGACTATCCAGCTGCCCTGGGCATAGATCGGATAGGTGCCGGCCCGATCGGGAGCGATGATGATATAGAACGCGTCCTTGCCACGCTGCGCCGACACCGACCAGGTGCCCCAGGCATTGCGCTCGAGTGCCGGCTTGCTGGCAAGCACCGTGGTACGTGGCGCGGCCAGCATCGTGTCCCAGAGCCGACGCCTGATATCGGCGCTGTCGGCCAGCGATGCTATCGTCTGGTCGCCACCAAGGGCCGGATACGGGGTCTGTGGGCACACCGGTGCCAGGCCCATGAGCGTCATGAGCAACAGCCATGTAATCCCGAATGCCTTCGGGTGGATTCTTGTAGTAGCCATCGTGTACAGTATCGGCGGAAATGCCGGCATGGACCAGTCCGGCGCCGTTCAGAATCGCCGCTTTCCGGCCGATACTTACAGGGAACGACTCAGAAAAAGGATGGCTCATGCTTTCTCAGGCACATCGCAGGTGGATACTGGTATCGCTATCGCTCTTCTGTCTGGCAGCTATGGTTGGGGTCGGCGCGACGACCCAGGATGGGCAGTCGTCCGATCCGACGACCACTTCGACGTTTGAGAAACCCGACCGTGGCTCGGGGCCCTATCGGCTGTTCCCGGCCCTGCTCAGGATGCCGCCATCATCCAGCCGTGCCGCCAGGCCGGTCTATGGCCCCCGCTCGCCATCGGCCATAGAGGCGGAGGTCGCGGAGGCGGAGCAGACGGCGGCGCAGGCCGCCGACAGGCAATCGCTGCTGGCCGGCAACCAGGTGCTCGCCTTCTATGGCAAGCCCAATTCGCCATCGATGGGCATCCTGGGCGAATATTCAAAGGAACAGCTGGCTCCACTGCTCGAGGCCTATGCCAGGCTGTACGATGCCGCCAATGGGCCGCTTGGTGTGGTGCCGGCCTTCTACATCATCTATGGAACCTGCTGGCCGGCCGGCGAGATTGGCATCCTGAACCGCACCATTGTCGAATCGTACATCCAGTTCGCGGCGGATCGCGGCTGGATCGTCTTTCTGGACCATCAGCTGGGCAAGTACAGCGTGCAGGAGTCGGTCCGCTCGATGCTGCCGTTCCTGAAGTACCCGAATGTGCACCTGGCCATCGACCCCGAATGGCGGACGCTGAAACCGATGCAGGAAATTGGCTCCATAACCGGGGCGGAATTGAACGAGGCGCAGCGCATCGTCGACGACTACCTGCGCGACAACGACCTGCCGGGCATCAGGATGTTCGTCGTGCACCAGTTCAGGGCGACGATGATCCAGGATGTCGCGAGCGTCAAGGCCGGCTTCGATCGGGTCGTACTGGTGCATACCGCCGACGGATTCGGGCCGCCAACCCTCAAGAAGAGCACGTATGCCTTCAACGCACGGGCCGGCAACATGCCGGTCAAGGGTTTCAAGCTCTTCTTCGAGTCCAAGGTTGTCGGTGCCGGCTGGGACAATCCGCTGATGAAGCCGGAAGAGGTGATAGCGCTCGATCCGATGCCGCTGGTCGTCATGTATCAATAGAAGTACCTTGCAGATGTAGTAACAAAGCGCGTTTTCTCATGTTTTTTCATGGTATTATCATATCAGCACTGCACAAAGGAGCACTGGATGTCTGCATACAGATCACGCCTCTCGTCTGTCGCCGCCGTCATCGCCCTGGCGATGTCTGCGCTCGCGCCGATATGGGCCTTTGATCCGCCGACAGGTGCGGACACCGCCGCGTCTCTGGCATCGCCGGAGCTGCTGGCCGGCGGCTATGCGGCCGCGTCCACCAATTCGCCGATGGCTGATCTGGCCAACCCCGCGGCATCCGGCCTTCTGCAGCGGACCACGCTTGACCTGTCCTATATGGCGCTCGTGGGCCTCGGCTCCGAGTCCGGCTGGGGGCACGCCCTGAACGCCGGTATCGCGGTGCCCGAACCGTATGGCGTCTGGACCGGTTATCTCGGAGTCCTGTCATCGCCGTTCGCGTCGATGGATCTGGGCACCGTGCTGACCGGGCGGGTCGGCATGGCCAAGGATCTGTACAAGAACCTGCTGGTCGGCGCCGCCCTCGATGTGCAGTTGGGTTCCAACGGAGTCCTGGGCTGGGGCGCCGGCCTGGATATCGGCGTGCTGGGCCTGCCAGGCGATGTGGGAGTGCTCAAGGGTCTGACCTGGGGCGTGTCGCTCCACAATGTCGGCATGCCGTTCTCGGCATCGGGAACGACGGGCATGTCCGGGGCCGCGACCACCGATGGCTACGCTTCGCCATTCACGCCGCAGGTGGGGCTCTCCGCAGATCTGGTCCGTGCCGAGTCTGCGGGGGTTACCCTGTCGAGCAATGTCGATCTGTGGTTTCCCACCTTCCAGAACATGGTGTTCGCCGCCGGGCTCAAGCTTGGCTGGCGCGACAAGGCCTTCCTGCGGCTTGGCTGGGATTACAACATGCGCGAGGGGTTGGCCGGTGTCGACCAGAGCCTCCTGCCCAGCTTTGGTATCGGGGCCAGTTTCGCGATAGACAAGGCCAAGGATGATTCGATCGTCTCCAAGACCGGGCTCAACCGTTCCGAGATCCGGCCTTCGATTTCAGCCTCCAGGCTGTATGGCGACATCTGGGCCATCGGCGGCGGCGTCAATGTGCCGCTCGGCGTGCTGGACCACACGTCACCGGTCATCACCATCAATTATCCGGCAACCTCGTACGATGCGTACTACTTCAGCCCGAACAACGACGGCATTCTCGATGCCGTGACGCTTCCGCTGAAAATAACCGATCAGCGCTATGTCCAGGGATTCGCGCTCAAGGTGCTCGATTCCGCGGGCGCGGTGGTCAAGACGATAGCCAACAAGGAGTCACGGCCGGAGAATCAGGACCTCAAGGGGCTCCTTGACAGGCTGCTCTATGTGAAGAAGGGCGTCGATGTGCCCGCGGAGCTCGTCTGGAACGGCCTGACCGACGCAGGCACGCTGGCTCCTGACGGGCGCTATACCATAGTCGTCTCGGCGTTCGACGACAACGGCAACCAGGCATCGACGGAACCCTGGCCGGTCGTCATCGACACGCTGCCTCCGAGTGCCAAGGCCAGCGGGCCGGCCGGCGGCTCCGATGCGCTGATATTCAGCCCGGATGGCGACGGCAGCAAGGATACCCTTGCGATAGCCCAGGAAGGCTCGGTCGAGGACCTGTGGACGGCGAACGTTGTTGACGCCGCCGGCACCGCCATCCGGACCTGGAAGACCCAGAATGCCGGCCCTGCGCCGGCCACCTGGGATGGCAAGAATGATGCGGGCCAGATCGTGCCCGATGGGGTCTACGCGTATCGGCTCGCCTCGACAGACCGGGCAGGCAATTCCGGATCGGCCAAGGTCGAGAACATCATCGTCAATACGCAGCAGCCGCCTGTTGGCGTCGCCATAGACATGGCAGCCTTCAGCCCCAACGGGGATGGCGTCAGGGATGTGCTTTCGCTGGTGCCCAGCGTACCCGTGCGCACCGGGCTGTCCACCTGGAAGCTGTCGGTACTCGATGCTGACGGCAAGGAACGCTGGTCGACCGGCGGCTCGACCCCGGATTCACTGGTCGCCCGCTACCAGTTCATTGGCAAGGATGCCTCGGGCGTCTCGCTGTCCGAAGGTACCTACCGGACTCGGCTGTCGGTCACCTATGTGAACGGCCATAGTCCGATCGCCTATTCTCCCAACTTCATCATCGACACGACGGCTCCGAAGGCCGCCGTCTCGATAGACAGGGTGGCATTCAACCCACTCGGCGATGGCAACACGAAGATAGCCGTGACGCAATCCGGTTCGGAAGAGGATCGGTGGACCGGCGAGATGGTCAACGCCGCGGGTGCCGCGGTCAAGACCTGGACCTTCCTTGGAACGCCGGACAAGACCGTGCAGTGGGATGGCTCCGACGACGCCGGCAAGGTCGTAGCCGATGGTTCGTACGCCTACCGGCTGTCGGCCACCGACCGCGCCGGCAACGCCACCCGTGTGACCGGCAACCCGATTCTGGTCGATACCGAGAAAAAGGCGGTGCGCCTGGCGCTTGACCGGCGCGCGTTCAGTCCGAATGGCGATGGCGTCGCCGACGTCGTCGTGATGAGCCCGGAGAGCCAGTCGACCTCCGCCATCCTGTCATGGAAGCTCGCCGTGCTCGGCGCCAACGACGCGCCGGCGCGCAGCTATACGGGCACCGGTACCTTGCCCGCCCGGGTTACCTGGGACGGCAAGAAGGATGACGGTGCCAAGGCTCCCGATGGAATGTACCGCGCCGCACTCGAGGTGCGGTACGTGACCAGCGAGGTGGAGTCTGCCCGTTCCGTGGAGATGGTGCTCGACACCGTGGCGCCTTCCATCAGGCTGTCCGCGGAAGATACCCTGTTCAGCCCGGATGGCGACGGCCGCAAGGATGTGGTCAAGATCATCCAGGAGTCCGTGCCCGGAGACACCTGGGAAGGCACCATCAGCGACGCGTCGGGCAAGGCGGTGCGTTCATGGTCCTGGAAGGACACGGTGGCCAGCATAAACTGGGATGGTTCCGATGCTCAGGGCAACAAGGTCGCGGACGGAACCTATCGCTACGTGATCCGGTCCGAGGACCCGGCGGGCAACAAGACCGAGCGCAGCGTTGACCGCATCGTCATCGATACCAGGCCCACGCAGGCCTTCGTGACGGCAAGCGCCGCGGGCTTCAGCCCCAATGGCGATGGCGCCTTCGATGACATCTCGTTCGGCCTGGTCGTCAAGCTGCAGGATGGCATCGATACCTGGAAGCTGGCGCTCGTCGATGAATCGGGCAAGGCCCGGCGGACGTTCTCCGGCAAGGGCGCGAGCATTCCGGCCAGGCTGGTCTGGGACGGCAAGGCCGATGATGGCACGGTCGTGCAGTCGACCTACACCGCGGTGTTCACCGTCGATTATCTGAAGGGTGACCGGGCGGAGGCCAAGAGTGGCGCCTTCGTGCTCGATATCGATGGACCAAAGGTATCACTGACCACGTCGCCGCAGTACTTCAGCCCGGACAACGACGGTGTCGATGACGAACTCAAGATAGCGCTCTCGGTCGTCGATGCGAGCGTCATCGACTCGTGGCGCTTTGACATCATCGAGGTGGCCGTGGTCGAAGGTTCGGGCAAGCGAGCCGAGCGTCCATTCTTTACCTGGAGTGGCCGAGGCAAGCCTGCCGAGCGGCTGGTCTGGGACGGCAGATCGCAGAAGGGCGAGCTGGTTGAGGCCGCCACCGATTACCCGTACCGCCTGACGATCGTCGATGTGCTTGGCAATCAGACCATCGTCAATGGCACGATATCGGTCGATGTGCTGGTCATACGCGATGGCGACCGGCTCAAGATCAAGGTGCCGTCCATCGTGTTCAGGGCCAACTTCCCCGATTTCAAGGACCTTTCACAGGAGACGGTAGACCGCAACAACCAGGTGCTCAAGCGCATCGCCGAGATCCTGAACCGTTTTAAGGAGTACAAGATACGGGTCGAGGGGCATGCCAACTCGATATCAAAGATGACCGGGCTCAACCAGGCCGCGATCGACAAGGAAGAGACCACCGAATTGCTGCCCCTGTCCAAGGCACGTGCCGAGGCGGTGATGCAGAAGCTGATAGAGTTCGGTGTCGATGCCAAACGCCTGTCAGTGCGTGGCCTTGGGTCGAGCGAACCGGTCGTCGCCTTTACCGATGCGGAGAATCGCTGGAAGAACAGACGCGTCGAGTTCATCCTGCTGAAGGAATAGCCGATCGGTTTCCTGGCAGCGTCACTGCCTGATTTTTCCGGCCCGGGGCGAAACGCTCCGGGCCGGTTCGTATTGATTCTCTGCAGAGAAGTGTGTATAGTCGCGGCATGCCAATACCGGAATTCCCAGAGTTCGCTCCCGTGGCTCTGGACATGCGCGATAGTCTGTACCCTGCTCTGAACATGCTCGTCGATGGAGTGTCCGAGTTCACCTTCTCCGGCATCTATCTGTTCAGGGCTACCTATAAATATGCGGTGTCGCACATAAGCGGCCAGACCTTCGTGATATCGGGAGAGAAGCATGGCGAGCGCTTCTTCTTTACGCCGTGCTGTGTGCCGACGAACGATACCCTGGCCCACCTGTTCGAAGATCATGCCTACCTGAAGAATATGTCCGAGACGCAGTGCAAGAGCGAACGCATACGGCTCGAAGGCAACGGGTACCAGGTCATCGAGGACCGTGACAACTTCGACTACATATACGAGCGCACGAGCCTCGCGGAGCTCGCCGGCAAGGATTATCACAAGAAGCGCAACCTCGTGAACGCCTTCATCAATTCATATAGCTACGAACAGAAGCAGCTCGACGATTCCAATGTGCCGGACGCGATGGCCGTGCTCGATGCCTGGCGTGTCGAGAAGGGCATCGATGGCGACTATGCCGCGGCCAGGGAGGCCCTGGAGCGGTATGCCGTGCTGGGCATGCGCGGAGCGGTGTACTACGTCGATGGCAAGCCTGCCGGCTATGCCTTGGGAGAACCAATAGCCAAGGCACGGATGTTCGCGGTGCATTTCGAGAAGGCGATAGGTGAATACAAAGGAATCTACCAGTTCATCAACCAAGCCTTTGCCCAAGCCTTGCCTCCGTACATCAAGTACGTGAACAGGGAGCAGGACTTGGGCGACGAGGGGTTGCGGCAGGCCAAGATGACGTACCGGCCATCCGGTTTCGTCAGGAAATACCGGGTAAAACCGCGATGAGGCGACGCGATGGGTCGCTTTGACCGGTTCCCGGGCCTTGAGCCCACGGGCCGCCTCCCCCAGCGGGGATGGCGGCCCTTCGTCTTTCCGGGGGCATGCGCAACAATCGAAACAGGATCATCATGACCCGCGTTGCGGGTTGGCAATCTGGGAGAATGGAATACGGCGGCAAGGAGTCGGTCAATGAAGAAGCGGGACATCGATTACGTCGAGAAGCCATTGAGTCGCACCTACGGAGAGCATCGCTTTGGTGACAGGGCCATGCGGGAGCGCCTGCCCAAGAGCGTCTACGAGGAACTCAAGCGGGTGCAATCCGGTGAGAAGGAGCTTTCGCTCGATGTCGCCGAGGTGGTAGCCAATGCGATGAAGGACTGGGCGATCGAACATGGTGCCACGCACTATACCCACTGGTTTCAGCCCATGACGGGACGGACCGCCGAGAAGCATGACGCCTTCATCCAGCCGCGCGGCGATGGCGACACCTTGATGGAGTTCTCCGGCAGGTCGCTGATCAAGGGGGAATCCGACGCCTCAAGCTTTCCGTCCGGCGGACTTCGCGCCACCTTCGAGGCCCGTGGCTACACGGCCTGGGACACGACCAGCCCCGCGTTCCTCAAGGATGACATGGCCGGACTGACGCTCTACATACCGACGGCCTTCATATCGTACAACGGCGAGGCGCTGGACAAGAAGGTTCCTCTGCTCCGCTCGATCAATGCCGTCGGCACGGCTTCCATCCGCGTGCTCAAGGCACTCGGACAGCATGGCGCCAGCCGGGTGGTGCCAACCGTCGGACCGGAGCAGGAATATTTCCTGGTGGAGAAGCGGCTGTACGACAGGCGCCCCGACCTGAAACTGGCCAACCGGACACTGCTCGGTTGCCCCGCTTCCAAAGGCCAGGAGATGGAGGATCATTACTACGGCCAGATACCCGAGCGCGTGGCCGGATTCATGCGCGAGCTCAACTACGAGCTATGGCGCCTGGGCGTCTCCGCCAAGACCCAGCACAAGGAGGTAGCCCCGAACCAGTTCGAGCTGGCTACCGTGTACTCCGCGGCCAACCTCGCGGCCGATGACAACCAGCTGGTCATGGAGACGCTGGGCAAGGTGGCCGAACGCCATGGCCTTGCGGCCCTGCTCCACGAGAAGCCGTTTGCCGGCGTCAACGGCTCCGGCAAGCACATCAACTGGTCGCTGGCTACCGATACCGGCATCAACCTGCTGGAGCCCGGCGAGGATCCGAGGACCAATGCCCGCTTCCTCGTGTTCCTGGCGGCCATCATCAGGGCCGTGGACCGGCATGCGGGGCTGCTGCGCGCGACGGTCGCCAGCGCGGGCAATGACCTGCGGCTGGGTGCCAACGAGGCGCCTCCCGCCATCGTGTCGGTGTTCCTTGGCGACCAGCTCGTCGACGCCCTCGACCGGCTTGCCGATGGCACCGATGCCGCCGCCACGAAGGATGCCGCGAAGAAGGGCCGCATCGTGATGGGCTATACCAGCCTGCCACCGCTGCCCAAGGACCTGACCGACCGCAACCGCACGAGCCCGTTCGCGTTCACCGGCGACAAGTTCGAGTTCCGGATGGCGCCGTCCAGCGAATCGATATCGGGCGCGGTGACCGTGCTGAACGCGGCGGTCGCCGAATCGCTCAACGAGCTGGCCGACACGCTGGAAGGAGCCAGGGACAAGTACGCGGCGGCGATGTCGACGGTCAACGCGATATGGCATACGCACCGGCGCGTGGTGTTCAATGGCAATGGCTATTCCAGGGAGTGGCGCGCCGAAGCGGCGGAGCGCGGGCTTGCAGACCTGCCGGACAGTGTATCGGCCTTCGCCGCCTACACGTATCCCGAGAGCCGCTCGATGCTGCAGAAGAGCCATGTCCTGTCCGCCGAGGAGATAGACGCCCTGCACCATATAGAGCTGGAGCGCTACACCAAACGGGTCAGGATAGATGCGGCCACGATGCTGCACATGGCCGAGCGGGGCGCGATGCCAGCCGCGCAGCGCCATCTGGCGCGACTCGCCAAGGCCGCAAGGCTCGCGGCCGATGCCGGTGCGCCGTGCCAGGCGCTGTCGAACCAGGTCCGGCGCATATCGGCCGCCATCGATGCGGCAGACGCGGCCATCATCGGTCTGAAGAAGGCTCAGGCCGAGTCGGCGTCGTTCCATGGCAACGGCGCCGAGGCAAGCGCGGTGCGCGACCTGATCGTGCCGACCATGGGCGCGCTTCGTGAGGCCATCGATGCGCTGGAATCGATCACTCCACCAGGGCTCTGGCCATTCCCCGGGTACCAGAACCTGCTGTTCGAGATATAGCCCGGCGTCGCATGCACCGTACGTCTGCGGCGCGATGAAAATTGACAAATTCATCGCGCCGCGTCGATACTTCTGACATTATGTCGCTGATACAGTGGAGAATGCTATGAATCGAAAAGCCGCGGCGTTCCGGATCATCCTTGCCTGTGCAAGCGTCGCCTATATCGCGCTCGTCACCGCCGTCTGGTTCCTGTTTCATGAACTCGGTGCCGTCTCGGCGCAAGGCTTCGCGGTACTGCCCGTCGCCGGTGGCGTGTTCGTCGCCGCATGCTTCTTTCTGCTGGGGCGATCCGCGTCCGCGTATCGGTTCGATTTCTCCGACGCCACCATGGCCGAGCCGCGGCTCAAGGAGGCGCTGGCGGTCATAGGCGGAGTGCCGCTCAAGACGCTGATCGGCTTCTTGCTGCTCATCATCGCATATCTTGGCGGCATCTTCGTGTTTGGTTCGGCGATCGGGCTGCCAGCTGCCGGGCGGACTCCGCTGTTCCTGTTCCTGCTCGCGCTCGGCATGCTCGATGGGGCGTTTGTCTTCGTGCTCTCCGACAACCTGACCACCAAGACTCTGCTGCATTCGTCACTCGATCACTATCCGAGGGACCTGCGGGAGAGCCGGCAGCGGCGTAAGATATTCATCATCCCAACGTTCATGTCGCTGATGTCGTTCATGTTTGCGTTTTCCGAGGCGTTCCTGGCCATTGACCGATTGGGGTCCGCCGCCCTTGAAGGCGCGTCGGGCGCGCCGCTGGCCGTGCTTGGGCTGGCCGTCGTGTTCTTCGCCATAGTCCTCGTGCTGATGATCATCTGGACCGCCAATACGGCGCTGATATACCGATCGGTCATAGCCGAGGTCGAGCAGCTTTCATCGGCACAGAAGGATCTGACTGGCAGGATATCGATTTGCTCGGTCGACGAGCTCGGTTCGATTTCAGGCATGGTCAACCTGTTTACCGAAGGGCTCGCCAAGAGCATCGCCAGCCTCAAGGAATCTCAGAGCCAGTTGAACGGGCTTGCCGAGGAGTTGCTGAACGATGCCGGCACGACCGCCGGCGCCGTCTCGCAGATATCGACGAGCACGGAACGCGTCAGGCAGAAGGCGGCATTCCAGTCTTCATGCGTCGAGGCATCGTCCAAGGCGATAGACGAGATCGCAGCGAGCATACAATCCCTGGAGAAGCTGATCAGCGAACAGACCGGCAGCGTTACGCAGGCCTCGGCCTCCATCGAGGAAATGATAGGCAACATAGCCTCGGTGACCCGCTCCATCGATACGATGGCCGAGCAGTTCGCGGCCCTGCTGGTCGCGGCGGAGGAGGGGCGGACCATGCAGGCCGTGTCGCGTCAGCGGATCGAGCAGATCGCGACCCGTTCCGAGGCCTTGCTCGCAGCCAACAAGGTGATAGCGACGATAGCGTCCCAGACCAACCTGCTGGCGATGAACGCGGCTATCGAGGCGGCTCATGCCGGCGAGGCGGGGCAGGGGTTTTCGGTTGTCGCCGACGAGATACGCCGGCTGGCCGAGACATCAGCCGGCCAGTCCAAGACCATACGGACCGAACTGGCTTTGGTGGAGAAGGCTATCGAGGAGGTCGTGGCGTCATCGTCGGCGTCCGAGTCGTCATACGTACGCGTCTCCGAGCGTATCGGCGAGACCGACTCGCTCGTGCGCGAGGTACAGGCGGCGATGGTCGAGCAGAAGGAAGGCTCCGCCCAGGTTCTTGAGGCCCTGCGGTCGCTGAACGACATCACCGCTCGCGTCAGCACCAGTTCCATGGCCATGAGCTCCGGCAACACGACGGTCGTTCGGGAAATCGCCCGCGTGCACGAAGCCTCCGCGGAGATCAGGCGCAGCATGGACGAGATGGCGATCGGCGCGAGCGGCATAGCCCAGAGCGCCAGGAACGTGTCGAACATGGCCCAGAGCACCAGGGATACGATCAAGCGGATGTACGACGACGTCGACTGTTTCAAGACGGCGTAGGGACGCTATACTCCGGCCATGGCAGCAGATTTCGACTCGCTGACGACAAGCAGACACCATGAGTGCTTTGCGCTCCGCACCGGGCTGCCCGCCCTTGCCGCGGACGCCCTCCACCTGTCGGGTGTGCGGGAGCTGGAGCGAGCGCTGGCCGGCCGCACCACCTGCCTGACGATGCTGGCCGGCTCCGGTTCGCGTTGGGTAGCCTCGCTCGAGGAGGCGAGGGCCGCCGGCCGGGACACCGGCGCGAGTCCCGCGGCGCCGCGAGGGCTGTTCGGTGTGGCAAACCGCATGGGCCTTGGCCCCGACCCCATACCGATAGCAGGCTATGCGCTGGCGGCGGTCCGCTCGCTCGGGCGTCATATAATCGTGGTGCGTGGATGGGAGCATGAAATCGAGGAACGGATCCTGGCGCCGCTGTCGTATCCGGCCGGATCATGGGGGTTTGCGACGCAGGAAGCGCCGGGTGGCAAGCCCCGTGGCCATGGCGACGCGGCCTTTCAGACCATGCCGCTGTGGTTGGACTCGGAATATGTCCTGGTCAACTTCGGGGGCGACGCGTCGAGCCCGCTCACCGCGCTGTCGTCGCTGGCGGCCATGGCGGCCCTGTCGACTGGCGATCGCGCGGGCGCGTCCGCCCAGCCGGGCCTGATCATGCCGGCCGCGCTGGTAGAGAAGCCCGCATATCCCATAACGATCGACGATAACGGACTGCCCCGCCAGTTTGGCCACGCCAAGCTGCACGGCGCTTCCCGCGAGGCGACGGGCAGTGGCTACACGAACGTCGGGGTGCGCGTGTACCGCGCGTCGGCGCTGCGGGATGCCATAGCACGGATACGGGGCGCCTTCTGGACCGGCGCGCATGGATACGCGATACCCGGCAATGCCGGCGCCGATGATCCTGCCGGTGGTGAGTTCGCGCTCGACAATGTCGATGCGCTTCTGGCGGTCGAAGGCCGCGTCCGCCTCCTCAACGTCGCCCGGCCCCAGGAACTGTCCCCGGTCAAGAGCCTTGCCGATCTGGACCGTTTCATGCGCGATGTGGCCGTCGTGTGTGAGGACTGGAAGACCATGGGGCGGCTACTCTAGCAGCGGTTTTGGCTCCGCGAAGAAGTAGCCCTGGCCGAAATCGACCTTGAGCTCGGCCAGCTTGCTCTTGATCGACTCGCTGCGTACGAACTCGGCAATGGTCGTGAGGCCCATCACGTGGCCGATCGAGTTGATCGATTCCACCATCGTGTAGCTGATCTGGTTCTCGTCCATGTTCTGTACGAACGAACCGTCGATCTTTACGTAGTCTACCGGCAGGTTGCGCAGGTACCCGAATGACGAGAAGCCGGCGCCAAAATCGTCGAGCGCGAAGGTGAAACCCTCGGCCTTGAGCCTGTTGATGAAACGCGTCGCATAGGTGAGATTCTGTATGGCCGCCGTCTCGGTTATCTCGAAGCAGAAATCCGACGATGCTAGTGAATACTTGTTCAGGAAGTACAGTATCGTGTCGACGAGGCTCTCGTCGAGCAGCGAAGGGCCGCACAGGTTGACCGAGAATATCCTTGATGCCAGTGGTGATTTCTTGTCCTTCAGGATGCGGAAGCCGCGCATCGAATTCTCAAGCACCCAGCGGTCGACCTGGGGCATCAGGTTGTAGCGCTCCGCGGCGGGGATGAAGTCCGTCGGCCTGGCTATCGAACCGTCCTCATTGATCAGCCTGAGCAGCACCTCGAGTTTGGCGCGGTGACCGCCATGCGGGTCGAGTGGCTCTATCGGCTGGTAGTAGAGCACGAAACGGTTTTCCTCGATCGCGCGGTTGATCTTGCCTATCCATTCCATGTCGCCGCGGCGCTGCCTGAATTTGGATTCCTGCGCCTGGAAGACGGTTATCTTGTTGCCGCCCTCTTCCTTGGAGATGTGGCACGCATCGTCAGCCGCGGCTATCACCGAGTGTATGTCGCCGGTCTCGCGGTCTATCGGAACAATGCCTATGCTGAGCGAAACCGGGAAGGCTGATTCGAGCCACTGGAAACGCTGGCGCTGGACCGCGTTCTGCAGCCGGTTGCCTATGCTCAGCGTGTCGTCGATCTCGCAATTCATCAGGATGATGGCGAACTCGTCGGCGCCGATGCGGGCCGACAGATCGTTGCGCTGTATGTTGGTCTGGACATGGCTGGCTACCTGGCGGAGCAATTCGTCGCCTGCCAGCGTGCCGCTCGTCTCGTTGATCGCCTTGAAACGGTCTATGTCGAGCACCAGCAGCGCATGGGAGCCGCCGATCAGGCGTACATTCTTCAGGATTTCGCCGAGCTTGTAGACGAACTCCTCGCGGTTGGACAATCCCGTCAGGCTGTCATGGCTGGACTGGTAGGTCAACGATTCTGACAGTCGCCTGAGCTCGGTTATGTCGCGCAGGGTAATCAGGTAGCCATCGGTTTCGTTGGTGTGCTCGTGTATCCGTGTTATGGAACCGTCGAGCACGAGCGTCTGTCCCGCCGCATTCTTCAGCATCACATCGTTGAAGAATGTCGAATGCTCGCTGATGCCGACCGTGTTGGTCAGCAGATCCTGTTTCGACGCTGGATCCATCAGTGTCAGGAATCGGGTTACGTTCTTGTCCTTGACATCCGATTCCTTGAACCCGGTGATGTCCTCGGCGACCTGGTTCATGAAGTTGACGTTCAGGTCCATATCGGTCGCTATGATGCCATCGTTGATCGATTGGAGTATGGCGCTGAAGAGCCGCTCCTGCTTGGTCAGTTTCCGGGCCATCACGTGCTTGTACAAGGCTATGTCTATGGTCGTGTAGAGTTCGCGTTCCTTGAACGGTTTCAGGATATAGCCATAGGGCTGGACGGTCTTGGCACGTTCCAGCGTCTTCTCGTCGGTATAGGCCGTCAGGAATATGAACGGTATGTCCTTGACATCATTGATGGCCTTGGCGGCGGCGACGCCGTCGACATCGCCGGCCAGCATGATATCCATCAGTATGATATCGGGTTCGAGCTCAAGGGCCAGCGCAACGGCCTCGTTGCCTTCGCTTGCCATGCCGACGACGGAGTAGCCAAAGCGCTCCAGCCTGCGCTGGAGGTCAATGGCGATGATCTTTTCATCTTCGACAATCAGAATGCGCTCATTATTCATTCCAAAAGCTCCAGCATCAAGCGTACTCGGATCGAATCCGTTGGATACAGTATAGGTCATGGAACGGCAGAAGCCATAGCGTTTTCTTCGAAAATGATGCGTTCGGTGTCTGGACGAAGAATGGCACGCGCCATGGAGCTTTGCCGCATTGGGTACAATGGTTCTAGCAGTATTAGTGGCGCACCGGGGATGCATATCGGCGTGCCATTCTTCGTGCCGACAGTATGACCGAACAGGCGATCTTAGTCCAGTGCCTTTTTGACCGATTGGAGGTACTGGACAAACGCGAATCCAGGCGCGCGCCGCCTCAGGCACGGAGCGCTGCGAGCGCCGCTCCATCAGACAGGCCCAGCGTACCATCGATCTCGTGTTCGCTGCCGCCATAGAGATAGAACAGGAAGGCCCGTGCCGGCACGCCAAACAGCGAGGACGCGGCGTCGCGGTACACGCCAAGCTGAAAGGCGTGGCGCGGAGGATCGAGGTGGCGGTCGGTCTTGAAGTCGACCACGACGACACCATCGGCATCGCCGTACACGAGATCGATGGAACCGGTCAGGATGATGCCGCCACTCCACACGAACGGGTATTCAATCTCGAAAACGGCTCCCGGCGTGCCATCGATGGCCCTGCGGCGCGCCGCCCGGGCCTGAAGGCCGCGCTCCGATTGCACGAAGCCTTTCGCCAGTGCGATGGCCTCGTCTGCTACGCGGCGCGCCTGCGCCGGTGACAGCGCCCCGAGCGCGGCGGCGGCGGGGCCGTGGGGCGAGGGTGGCGCATCGGGCTCGACGAGCATCGCCTCGACAAACTGGTGGCACAGGGTGCCAAAGTCCGCCTCCGACAAGCCCAGCTCCGCGGCCGGTCCGATGGTGTCGGCCGGCGCCAAGCTGGCCTGGCGCGCCGGCGCTACAGACTCCGCGAGCGCCGCCAGCCGTTCGGCGGCCGCGGTTACCGACATGCGGCCGCGGCGGGCCGGTACCGATCGAGCGGGGGCGCTGGCCGAGCCGGCGGCCCTGGTCCGGGCATCCGCCTGGTTACCGGCGGCGAGGCGGGCGTAGTCGGCCTTGGTCCTGGACGGTACATACTCTATGCCCAGTAGTTCCGGCGCGTCGGCCGGCCGGTCAGACAGGAACTCCTCGTCGCCTTCGCTCGCGGGACCGGCCCAGGGCCAGGCCCGCAGGAACAGGCCGCGGAAGCTGCGGCCAGCCGCGTCCCCGGAGCGAGGCACCTTGCCGACGAGGTACAGCCGCGAGATGGCCCTCGTGCAGGCGACGTAGAAGAGGCGCGCGGTCTCGGCCAGCGACTCATCCATCGCCTCGGCGCCGTCGCCGCGCTCCAGCTTCAGTATCGACGAGGAAAGCTCGGCGACGGGGTCGCGCGGCTCGCCGTTCGTGTCGAGCAGGCGGGCCGAGACACCGAATTCCCCGGATTGGGCTATGGGCGAGCGTACGGAGTTGCGGCCCTTGGATTCCAGGTCGGGCAGTATGACGACCGGGAACTCGAGCCCCTTGCTCAGGTGCACCGTCATCAGGCTGACTCCCCGGGAGCCATCGCGGAGCACCGCTTCATCATATCGTTCCAGCTGTCCCATCAGGGGTTCCATCGCCGCGACGAGGTCGACCAGGCGCTCGCTCCGGCCATCCGCGGCCATGGCCATCGACCACGCGTAGTCGAAGTGTTCGAGGAACGACGAGGCGGCCGGATCCTTGAGTACATTCCAGCGCAGCCCGCGGTCGTACCAGAGATACTCGACGAGCCGGCAGAGCGGCGCGCGGTCGGCCAGGGCGCGTACACCGTTCCATGTTGTTCGCGCCGCCACGAATCGAGCGGCGTCATCATCGGCCAGCACCGATTCGTCGAAGCCCATCAACCCGTGTGGGCCATCGACGCCTGGCGAGAGTGCGATGAATACCGCTCGGTCCGAAAGCCTGGCAAAGGGTCCCCTGAGTACCGCGGCAAAGGCGAGCCGGTCATCCGGATACACCGCCAGCCGGAGCATCGCATACAGATCGCCGAGTATCGATTCGGCATAGAGCCCGGCGGACGAGGCTGCCGTGTATGGGATGTCCAGCAGCCTGAAGTACCGCTCGACGGTGTTCTGGCTGGCCGTCGACTTGAACAGCACCGCTATGTCGTCGAACGTGCATGGCCTGGCAACCTTGCCGCCGGAGTCGTCCTTGCCGGTGACCGGCTCTCCGCCATCGACGAGTGACCTGACCAGCTCGGCGATGCGCCAGGCTTCCGCCTCCGCCGATGTCACGCAGGTGTCGTCATCGGGCTCGTTCGACTCGAGGTAGCGCACCAGCGGCCGCACGCCGGGCGTCGCCGGCCCCGCCTGCAACCCGGCGAACCGCGCCTCGAAGTCCTGCGCGACGGGATCGGCCGGGGCGGGCATGATGCGCGAGAACGTCTGGTTGAGGAAGTCTATCAGCCCCGGTTCCGATCTCCAGTTTATCGCAAGGTGGTGTTCGCCCAGCCCGCCCATCGTGCGGGCGAGTTCCTGCGACAGGCCCCTGAACACGGTGACATCGGCGCCGCGAAAGGCATAGATGCTCTGTTTCTCGTCTCCGACGAAGAAGAGCACGCCCGGCTCCAGATCGGCCGGCGTTATGGCGGCGCCACGGTCAGGGTCGGTCCTGTCGCGGCGTTCGGCGACATAGTACAGGAGGCGTTTCTGCAGCTCGTTGTCATCCTGGAATTCGTCGACCATGATGGCATCGTACCGCGACTTGTACCAATCACGGAGCCGCACATCGGTGGCCAGTGTGGACACCGCGATGGAGGCGACATCGGCAAAACCCAGCGCTCCCGATGCCGCCCTTGATTCCGATGCCCTGGCCAGGAAATCCTGCAGCATGGCCATCACCCCGGTCCGTCTATCGTCGAGCAGCGCGTCGCAGGCCAGCGCGGCTATCGCGGCGAGCGCCTTGGCTTCGGCTCCAACCTGATTGTAGTACATGGGGCCCGCATCCTTGCCTGTCGGGCGCCGCAGCGCCGCGATGGCCAGGTAGTCCGCTCGGGCCGCCTGCAGCGCATCGCGCCCGGCACCTTCGGGCACGGGCTGACGGAGCTGCCCCGCCCGGTCGCGCCATTGCCGCCCTCCGGAGCCGGTGCCCGGTTCCAGGTCCAGACCAGCTTGGAGCAGGGCGTACAGGGACGCGTGCGCCAGGTCGAGCCGCGCGTGCAGGGCCGCATCCTGTGCGCCTGGATCGAGATCGCGCGTGGAGGCGATCAGGCCATGCCTGTCGCCGGCGAAATCGATCAGCGCCTCGACGGCGTTCTCGAATCCGCAGGCCGCGAGGAATGAGGCGACGACCGGATCTGCCCGTCTGGACAGCATGTAGTCTATGGCTATCGAGCGGAGCGACTCGGCATCGGCATCGTGGTCGACGCTGAAATCCGGCGAGACTCCCCAGCGCGAGCAGCCGTTCCTGGCTATGTCCGAGCAGAATGAGTCGAGCGTCGACACCCGCGAATTGGGAAAGGCCGCCAGGGCCGCGGCAAAATCATCATCGTCTGCCGCGCACTGCGTCAGCATGCCGCGGATCCGTTCGCTCATCTCCGCGGCCGCCTTCTTGGTGAAGGTCAGGCACAGGATGCGCTCCGGCTGCATGTGCCGCTCCTTGACCAGGTACAGGTACCGAATCGCCAGCACCCGCGTCTTGCCCGAGCCCGCTCCGGCGGAGACGACGGCGGAACGAGTCTCGGCAACAGCGGGAGCCTGATGTTCCTGCTCGAGACCCGCCTTCAGGGCCTGCCACGCGTTCATCATCAGCTCACCGCATAGTGCGCGCGGCACACGGGACGCAGGTCGCACCGCTCGCAGACGACACCGCGATCCCTGATTGCCGGCAGGAACATGTACCCGCCCGATATGATCCGCGCCGTCTCCGATGCCGCCCGTCGCAGTGCCATGGCAAGCAGCGGCACCTGGTCGGGCCTCAGGTATGGTTTGCCGCCGGGGCCAAAGACCAGGTGCATGCCCTTGCCCGAGGTCTGGGCGGTCTCTATCGACAGGTACCAGGCCGACTCGGGGACAAGGTCGGCGGCCCGCACAAGCTCCTGGTATACGGGGATCTGCAGCCTCTGCACATCGCCATCCGCGTCCGGTTCCAGTTCGGCCTTCCCCGGCACCTGTGACTTCTTGTAGTCGACTATCGTGGCCCGGCCTTCATCGCCTGAGGCGACGCAGACCAGATCGGGTCTTCCGAAGAGTTCGATGCCCTGTCCGTCCAGCGTGGCGCTCAGTTCGGTATCGTCGACCAGTACCGGTATCCAGCCATCGAGGGCCCTGGCCAGGCTTGCCGCGGCGTCGGTGAAATGCCGGGCCAGGGTCGGGCCGGCGGTGGCAACGAGTACCGCCGCCATGGGGCCATGCGTACGCGCTATCGCCGCCATCGAAGCCTCGATGGCCTTGCGCGCCGCGTCCGGACCGGGTCGGGGCGCTTCGCCGGCGCCGCCGGCATCATCGGCGACGGCGACCATGCAGCGGCGGTCGGCCGCTAGCGGCCGCAGGAGCCGCCTGAACGCATCGTGATAGATCTCTCCGAGCAGCAGCGCATCGATGAACGACAGACCCGACGGCACCACCTCGATGTTCAGGTGCCTGGCCATGATGCGCCTGAACGCGCACGAGGCGTAGTCGGCCATCGCCGTGGCGCTCAGCCTGAGCACGCCGTCCTTGCTGCCGGCCAGCCTGACGGCCTCGGCGCAGTCGGCGTCCATACGGGCCGGTGCCGATGGCGTGCCTGCAGCCCAGTCGTCGTCGACCTTGGCCAGAACGGTCTGCAGCGCCGCCGCCGCTCCGACAGCCTGCGCCGGGAATACCTCGGCCACACGCCGCGCGTCCGATTCCTGGTTGGGCAGCCAGATATCGCGGGCGAAGAACATGCCCAGTTCCTTCGGGTTGCAGGCGCGTATCGCGGCGTGTGGTGGCCGTATGCCTTCCGGGCCATCTTCCGAATAGCTGAGCACGACGCGATCGCCCGAGCGGGCCAGCAGGCGTATCAGGCCGGCGGATATGTCGCGGTCCGAGGCCCCGGCGCGCTGCCGCTCGTCGGCGCGCATGAACGACAGGGGCCTGGCCGCGGCTTCGGCGGTACCCTGAGCCAGGTTGATCACATAGTGCAGGGCGGGCCGCGCTCCGGCGGCGACCGGGAAGCGGTAGACCGAGACGCCGCCCGAATCCGATACCGGCAGGTAGCGCGTGTCGCCCAGCTGTCGGGTGTAGAGGTCCACGGCGCCGGGAATCGTGTCCGGATCGATGCCCATGGCCTCGGCCGCGGCCGACAGTTCATCGAGGGTGGCGACGCATCGGGCTATCTCGTCATTCTGCCGGTCGGACCATGCCGACTCGTCAAGGAATGCGCGCTTGAACGCGTCGATGGCGGATCGCAGCGACCTGAAGCCTGTCGCGCCGGCTATCCTGGCCGCCGACGTCCTGAGGCCGCGATACAGCCGGCGCGCCTCATCATCCGCGTCGATGCTCGCTTCCCAGATATCCGGCCCATCGGGCAGGGGGGCCACCACATGCTTCTGAATGCCGATATCGAGCAGCCGCCGCGCCGCCTGGGGCTCCTTCCACGGTCGCGAGGCGTCGAGCAGCAGTCTCCTCAGCGCCTCGAACGACATGCGACTCGTGTACAGCGACACGATGTCCGCCACGAGGCGGCCACCGGCGCTTTCGGACAGCGGCCGGCCTTCGCGAATGTCGAGCGGGACCCCGGCCAGAGCCGCCTCCCGTTCGAGCACCGGCAGGACCGCCCCGGGCGAGGCGACGCTTATCATGATGTCCGACGATTCGGTGCCATCCTCGTGGGCCTGCCGTATCGACAGCAGCACGGCGCGGACCTCTTCGACGATGGTGCCGAAGCGGGCGGCGTCGACCGGATGCTGGTCGAGCGAGTCGGAGCGGATGATGGTCACGCCCGGCATCGATTCCACCGCGGCGGCATAGTCGTCCCAGTCTTCTGTCAGGTCAGGGTAGAACAGGCACCAGTGCGTCGTGCCCGGCTCGGCGGTGCGCCCCAGCCAGGCGGCCTCGTAGAGCCCGTGGTCCGCAAGAAACGCCGCGTACCGTCGCCGTATCTCCCGCCAGTCTGCCAGGTGCTCGCCCGGACCAGCCGGCACGGAACGCAACGCCGACAAGGCCACGGCTATCGAAGGTGCGAAGCGCATCGAGGCGGCCGAGACCGATGGCGGCACAATTGAACCGAGGAATGGCGTGGCAGCGTTCTGATCCATCAGGAGTCTGGCGAAAATGGCGCGCATCGCCTTGGTGGCGGGCCGCCCGGCTTCGCTGCCCGCGAAGACTTCCGACTTGAAGGCATCCCAGCCCACGAAGCGCCGGACGGGCAATGCGCGTATGCCGCTGGCCAGCAGCGCGGATACCACGATCGATGATGCGGCCACCTCGCTTGGAAAGACGAAGCGGGTGCGCCTGTCCGGCAGCAGTTCCAGCACGGTTCGCAGCGGCTCGTCGGACGTCGGTCTCAATCAGACATCCTCGGCTGGCTCCATGAACTTGTCCAGGTCCCAGCCGCTGGCCGCCGCCGCGGCGTCCGTGCGTTCGAGGGCCGCGAGCGCCGCCGTGGCCGCCTCTTCCGATCCATCGAGTGTCGCATAGGCGGCGGCGACCAGCGTGGAGACCTCCCGGTACCGTTCGGCATTGAACCAGGTCGTGTCGTTCCAGCGATTGATGCCGAGCAGCGCCCTGGTCTCGTCATCGGTGGCCAGCGAGCGGGCCAAGGCGCGGTGATCGAAGGGCGGGACGAACGCGTTCAGCCTGCCCAGCACCGCGGTGGCTAGCTCGGACGCGAACCGTGCGACCTGCGCGGTGGCGCCCGCCTGGACGAGCGACTCGGCCAGCTTGCGTGGCATGCCCCATGCCCGCGCGAGCTCCCAGGCGGCCCGCGGATCCTCACCGGCCAGCGAAGCCAGGGGCAGCAGCGATACGAACGCCGCAAGGGCGTCGCCGGTCCCGGGAATCGAGGCCACGCGCGCGGACAGCCTGGCACGGGCGGTCTGCCCGCCGGCGCGAGGCTGTCTCTTCGGCGTCGCCTTGACCAGCGCGATGCTGCTGCGGGCGGCCTCCTGGCACACCTCGATGGCGCTCTCCAGCGCTTCAGGCGCCCAGGAATTGATCGTTTCGGCTCCCGGAGCACCCTGTGCAGCCTCGATGTACCGTGTGGCAACCGTCATGTACGAGAGGAGCGCATCCTGGTCCGGCGCATCCGGAGCGGGGGCCTTACTGAACCACTTCGGCCCGAATGCGGACGACCATGCGCCATACAGCTCGGCCAGCGACAGATCCTGGAGGGCGGCCCTGATATCGGCGACCCCGGCGCCCCTGAGCGAGTCGCACAGCGCCGCGTAGGAGCCCGACGCGTCATCGTCGAACTCGGCAATGTCGACGAAAACCTGGCACTGGAAGCCTTCCAGCGATACGGACAGCCCCGCCGCGGCGATGTCGTCGGAGCGGCGCAGGTACTTGAGTCCGCTCTTCATCTCCGTCAGCACGACGAAACGATGGTGGCCGCAACGGAGGCCAAGGCCTTCCGCCAGGCTCCTGGTCGTCAGCGATCTGGAGCCGTCCGGGCGCTTCTCGGCGTAGGGGCATGATCGGGTTATCCTGCCGGAGGTCCGCTCCCACGCGTTGTTGTACAGCACGATCGCGTGAGCGCCGGAGTACCCATTGGTATAGGCGAAGACATTGTCATCGACCGCTCCATCGCCGTGTACCAGATCGAAGAGCAGGAATTCGTCGACCCCGGAGAACAGCCGGCGGCGCTTGAGGAGCGGGAATATCTCGTGCTCGTGGCGTGCGACAAAGCCCTGGTCCGGGCGCTCATCCTTGTAGGCGCGGCGGTACTCCATGCCGTACTTCTCGGTGAAACCCTCCACCTGGCCGTGGCCGAACATCGGCAGGCCGGGCATCGTGGCCATCAACGAGCAGACGCCAAAGTAGTGGTCGCCGGTGCCGAACTGGGCCACGGCCGTCTCCTCGTCGGGATTGTTCATGAAGTTGACGAAGCGCTTGAGTATGTCCTTGTCGAACTCGATCGTGTTCTTGATCGTGGCCCGATACTCGGCATTCTTCTTTTCCTTGAGCATGTTCATGAAGGCGGAGTTGTAGACGCGGTGCATGCCGAGCGTCCGTACGAAGTAACCTTCCATCATCCAGAAGGCCTCGGCGAGCAGCAGCGTCTCCGGGGCGGCGGCCGCGCACATGTCTACGACCTCGCGCCAGAACTCGGCGGGCATCAGCTCGTTGAACCGGCTCGTCGGCATCGCGCTTTCAAAGCGGCTCGCAATCGCGCCTCCGACTCCCGGCTCCGGGTACCAGAGCCGGCGGAACGACCGCTTGGCCAGAATCATCGCGGCATCGAAGCGTATGATGGGGAAATTCCTGGCTACATGCAGGATCCGTTCCTTGACGGCCTCGCGCGCGGCCGGGTTCATGAAATCGATCTGGGCCGTGTCGTTCCAGGGCATGCTGGTGCCGTCATTGCCGTGGTAGATGTACCTGGTCTCGCCGCTCCCATAGTCGACACGCTTGAAGACCACCGCCGCGTCACTCCGCGAGTAGTAGTGATCCTCCAGCCATAGCCCGAAGCGGCCGTCTTCCGACAGATTCTCCCCGCCAAAGCTGTATGACTGGAACGGCGGATCATGACGGCTGATGAACAGGTCCGGCCGGTCGCGCATCCAGGCCGAATCGAGGCCGGTATGGTTTGGCACCATGTCGGCCGCGAGCCGTATGCCGCGTGAGTCGGCCTTGTGCCTGAGCGCCTCGAGGGCCGGCCATCCGCCCAGCTCGCCGGCAATCTCGTAGTCGAACAGCGAATAGGCACTCGCCGCCGCCTCGGGGTTGCCGCAGAGTTCCTTGATGCGGCGGCTGGCCCGGCTCCGCTCCCAGATGCCTATCAGCCACAGCGCGTTGAATCCGCGCGAGGCGAGCACGTCGAGCTCCTCGTCCGGAATGGCATCCAGCGTCCTGATTTCGCGGCCATACTCTCTGGAAAGCTGATCGAGCCAGACCAGCGCGCTCTTGGCAATCATCACGACCCGCGGCATCCAGTCCTTGTCTTCGCTGAAGCGCTCGTACTCCACATCGAGGCTCTCGTACGACAGCACCCGTGCCGGGCCCGGGCCGGCCGGAAAACGCGGTCGCTCCTCCTCATCGAGCATGTCGGAGCCGCCGAGTATCCTGGCCATGCGGTCACCTATGATCATGCCCCAGTTGCGCTTGATGTAGTCGAGCTGGCCGGCAAGCGAATGGGGGCTGGCCCGCATCGGCGCACGGAGCAGTGTCAGGAGATCCGCTCCGTCGGGGCCGAAGAGCGGCAGTGCCTTGAGGGCCGTCTCGGCCGCGTCGAGTATCGGGTCGACCGGCGCCTCGGTCTTGAGCGGGCGATCGTCGAACAGGAATTTGAAGGGAGCGAATGCCGGGTTTTCGTTTGCAAGCCGCAAGAGCAGCAGCTCTTCGAGCGACACATCGCCCTTGCCGATGCCGTCGGACAGGCCCTGCAGCCAGTCTGTCGCCGTCTCCTGCCCGGCCTGGACGCTTGCCGGCGGAAAGCTCTGTGTGAAGGCGGTCAGACCCGCGCTGGTATCCGGCTGGCCAACCGACTTCTCGGCGGCATGCAGTGCCTTCCTGAAGGCCTCCGGATCGATGTGTTCCCGATACAGGGCGCATACGACGTGCAGTATCTCATCGATCAGGGCCATCGCGTTGATCGAGCCGGCGGTAATGACGCGGGCCTGATCGCCTGAGCGCGCGTTTATCCTGGCCGCGAAGCTCCTTGCGGCGGCATAATCGGCCAGTACGACATTGCCGGTGCTCGAAAAGGGCACGCCCTGCAGCCCATAGAACTCGCGCGCGCTCTTCGATATGTGGAACTCGTTGCGCGCCGGATGGTCCGGCTCCCCGTCGGAGGCGGGAGCGATGCCCAAGGTCGCAAGATTGATGGCGAGTCGACGTATACTGCTTTTTCTCATGGCTGTATCTCCCCGCTTCGCGCTGGTGCCGCGCTGACCAGTCGATGATACCCCAAGGCACCCGCGGGCACAAGGATGAAAGCGGCGTTCCTGCTTTCAGTGCCGCCGGAGCAGGGTGCCCAGCAGCCATCCAAGCCCATACAGCAGGGGCAGATGCGCCAGGTACACCACAAGGGAGTGCCTGCCCAGCGCCGCGACCGCCCTGATCGGGGCCGGCGGCGTCAGGCTCAGCCCTCGGCTGGCCCTCTGTGCTCTGGCGGACAGGTCGCGCGCCGCGGCTCCCAGCGCCACGAAGCCAAACCAGGGCAGCAGGGGCAGGTAATCGACAGGGTACAGGCTGGCCGGCCGCAGGCCCAGCCACGAAAGCCATGGGGATGCGAAGCGCAGCGGCCCCAGCGCCCAGCCCCCGGCCAGGCAGGCGACGCCAAGCGCCAGCGCCAGGAAGGGCCTGCCCAGCACGGGATAGGCGAGCAGCGATGATGCGGCGAGCAGGTGGATGATGCCAAAGAAGACGAAACTGGTGCCAAAGGCAGCCCAGGTAACCGCGCTGATGGCCAGCGCGACCAGCGCGAGCCGCGCCGAACGACCGGCACTGTCCCGGAAGGTGCCGCCGCGCGAATGTTTGCCGGCCAGGTTCCAGCCTGACACGGTCACGAATCCGGCAGCTATCAGCCGCGGAAAGAGCCACCAGAAGCCGTGGTACAGATCGATGGTCGCCAGTCCGAACATCACGGCTATGTAGCAGGCGTGGTAGATGATCATCAGAAGCACGAGGATGCCTTTCAGGACATCCACCCGTATGGAGCGTTGCGGCATGGAGCCGAGTATACGGTGCCCGGACAAGCGGGGTAAAGCCCGGTGCGATTGTCCGAGCGGCGCCGGCTCTGGTATAGTCCGTCTACCATGCAACACGCAGCCGCGGTCGACGCCGCGTTCTTCTCCGGCATCGACACGCCAACCAGTTTCTACATACTCAGGCACGGCGAGACAACGGCGAACGCCGCCGGGCGCATTCAGGGCCGGCGCGAGTTTTCCCTGAACGACAATGGCCGTGCCCAGGCGATAGACCTGGGCGAGTATCTCCGCGACAAGGGGATTACCCGATTGCTTCATTCCCCGCTCGCGCGTGCCGCCGAGACGGCGGCCATCGTCGCCTCGACCGCGGGGCTGCCGGCTCCGCAGGTCGAGCAGCACCTCGTCGAGCTGGATACCGGCCACTTCTCGGGCCTGAACTGGGCGGAGATCAAGTCGCGGTATCCGGAGGAGTATGGGCGCTTTCGGTATGACAGCTGGGAGGCCGTGCCCGATGCCGAGCGTTCGGCGGCGCTGTATGACCGGGCCATCGCGGCATGGACGGTGCTGCGGTCAGCCGCGATGGAATCCGGCGGCAACATCGCGGCTATCTCGCATGGCGGCACGATCCAGTGGCTGGTACGCGCAACCTTCGGGTGCCGGACCTGGATGCCGCTCCTGACAACCGGCAACTGCGGCGTATTCGAACTCTACGTGGAGCCTTCAGATCCCGGGCTGCCCGCCTACCTACAGTGGAGAGAGCTCAACCTGCTGCCGGAAGGGGAAGGCGTCCGGGTTCCACCGGTGTTCTAGGCCCGCCGTCGACTGTCGTCGACTGTCACCGGCGGCCATCACCTGCCGGGCGGCCGGTCAGTTCGACAGGTCCGATGGCGTCTCGGGCACGAAGGCTTCCCAGAGCGGCTCGTCCGGAGGCGTGTCGGCCACGACATCGACCCTGCGCATGTCCGGCAATTCGAGCGACAGCTCGCGCGCGTGCAGCATGATCAGGCCATTGCGGGTGGAACGGCGCGCGCCGTACTTCAGGTCGCCGCGCACCGGAAACCCCGCCGCCGACAGCTGCGCCCGTATCTGGTGCGTCTTGCCGGTCAGCGGCTTGACGGCCAGCAGGAAGTATCGTTCGCTCCTGCCCACCAGCTCGTACGACAGCTCCGCTATGTCGCTGCCTGACTCGCCATCGGCCGGTATCGCCTTGGCCTGATTGGTGCGGTGATCGTGTATCAGCCGATGTCTGAGCGTGCCGCGGACCGGATCGGGGGCGCGCTCGGTGACGGCCCAGTAGGTCTTCTTGATGCGGTGCTCCCGGAAGGCTTCGGACAGCGCGGCCAGACAGTGTCTGGTCTTGGCGAAGGCGACGGCGCCGCTCGTCCGCCTGTCCAGCCGGTGGGCAGGCTCCACGAATTTGCCCGGTCGCAATGCGGCCACAAAGTCCTTGAGGGACGAGTCGCCGCTCTTGTCTGGCAGGACGGGCACGGCGGCGAGCTTGTTGACGACGACGATGTCGCCGTCTTCGTAGATTACGTCGAAGATGCCGGACATGAACCCATGGTACCATGTCCGGCATCATTCTGGATACGCAAAGAGCTCTTAACGTGCCGCCTTCGCAGCGCGCTTGCGGATTACCTGGGACAGGGCTCCGGCGGCTATGAGCACCATGCCGATGACGTCGCTCAGACTGCCCGGGTATACCAGCAGGATGCCGCCCAGGATCATGATGACGCGTTCCCACCACAGCGACTTGTGCACAAGATAGCCCATTACGCCGGCCGACACGCCGATGATGCCCACGATGGACGTTGCGACCATCCAGAGCCCGGACCAGAAGTGCACATCGATCATCAGCATCGCGGGATTCAGTACGAAGATGTACGGAACGAGGAAGGCCGCTATCGCAAGCTTCGAAGCATTGAGTCCGGTCTTCATCGGATTCGCCTTGGCGATGCCGGCTCCCGCGAAGGCGGCGAGCGCCACGGGGGGCGTCACGTCGGCGATGATGCCGAAGTAGAAGGCAAACATGTGCGCAGGCAGGATGATCGATATCGCGTCGGCCGGAAGCCCGGGAAATTTCTGCCTGAGTATCATGATGATGGCGGGAGCCGCGATGGTCGATGTGATGATGTAGTTCGCCGTTGTCGGCACGCCCATGCCCAGGATGATGCTCGTTATCATCGTGAATATGAGGGTCAGAATCAGGTTGCCGTTGGCCAGGGCTACCAGCACAGTGCCGAGCTTCAGACCGAGTCCGGTCTTCGTGACGACGCCGATGATGATGCCGGCGCACGCCGTCGCCGCAAGCACGCCGATCGCGCTGCGCGCTCCCGATTCCAGCCCGCCGATGATATCCCTGGCACCCAGATTGGGCTTCTTCTTCAGTATCGCGAAGCCGAGCAGGATGATGGCAAGCACAGCCAGCGCTCCCATCGGCGTCATCTCGGTCAGGTACTTCAGCGCGCCATCGGCCCCGTAGGGGCCCACATGGAATATCGGCTTCATCACGGCGAACAGCAACACCATGGCGCCCATCGGCAGCGGCGCCCACCAGCCGAGGACCGCGGCCGCTATCGAAAGGATAATGGCGTAGAAGGCTGCGAGCATCGGCGTATAGCCGGTAACCAGCAGCCAGACGATGCCGACGAGCGGAATCATCAGGTAGCCGCGGCCAAAGAATATTTCCTTGAGGTTCGGCAGCTCTTCCTTGGTCATGCCGCGCAGGCCCAGCTTCTTGGCCTCGAAATGGACGCCAGCCCAGACGCCAAAGTAGTAGAGCAGAGCGGGTATGACCGCGGCGCCGATGATCCTGACGTACGGAATGTTCGTCATCTCCGCCATCAGGAAGGCGGCCGCGCCCATGATCGGCGGCATCAGCTGGCCGCCGGTCGAAGCCGTGGCCTCCACCGCGCCGGCAAACTCGGGCTTGTAACCGAGGCGCTTCATCATCGGTATCGTGAACGATCCGGTGCCGACGACATTGGCCACCGAGCTTCCCGATACGGTACCCATCAGGCCGCTCGAGAGGACCGCGACCTTCGCAGGACCTCCGGCTGCCCTGCCTGCGACCGAATTGGCCAGGTCGATGAAGTACTGCCCGAGGCCCGTCTTCTCCAGGTAGGCGCCAAACAGGATGAACAGGAAGATGAAGGTGCTCGATACGCCGAGCGGTATGCCGAAAACGCCTTCGGTCGTGAAATACAGATGCTGCACCAGGTCTCCAACATCGACACCGCGATGCGCCAGCTGTCCCGGCAGGTATGGCCCGGCGAAGGCGTAGGCAATGAACACGCTGGCGATGATCACGATGGGCAGGCCAACGATGCGGCGTGCCGCCTCGAGTACCAGCAGTATGCCCACGACGCCGACAACCATGTCCATGTTCGTGGCCATGCCCGCCCGCAGCACGAGCTCGCCGTAGTTGACGATGATATACATCGGCGTCAGAGCTCCGAGTACTGCCAGCGCTAGATCCAGGGGATGGAGCCGCGTTCGGGACCATTTCTTGCTGCTCGGATAGAGCAGGAAGACGAGCGTCAAGCCGAACGCCAGGTGGATCGACCGCTGGATCATCGCGTCGAGTACACCGAATACCGCGGTGTACAGCTGGAAGCAAGAAAAGGTTATGGCTATGGCCGTCACGACCCTGGCCATGATGCCCGTATAGGTTCGGTAATCGGACTCCTTGTCGAACTTCTTCAGAATCTCCTGACTGTCAACGCCGGCTTCGACCGGAGGGGCGTTGGTCGTTGTTTCGTTCATCGATCGGTCTCCTTGACGGTTTATTACAGAATCTGCGCCAACGCGCACGACTCGATTGGTGGCCTGGCGGGCTACGGCGAAGGCCGCAGGTACAGCAGCCCCGATATCGGTGCCCAGACGGTCAGCGGCCGTTGCCGTCCGCCAACCCTCAGCACGTGGCCCGGAACCGGAGATACCCGCAGGGCTACTTCGGCGAAGCGGCGCTGCGGTCTGGTAACGAATTTGCCGTCCTCGACGGCGAATCCATCCTCGTCTCCCGATGTCATGCCTGTAGAGAGCTGCTCAAAGATCTCGCGATCAAGACGCAGCATGCCATCCGCAATTGAAAATACCTCATCCACTGGTGTCAGATTGATTGAATGTATGTATGAGATGGTGAAGCCATCGGGAACGCCGATGGTTGCCAGAAGCAAGCCCGATTCGTCACGGATACGGAGAGCCGGATGCGGTCCTGCCCATCGGCCCACCGATGCCATACAGGCAAGCAGGACGGCGATGGAGCCTAATCTCATGTACAGCGCCTGTTCTCGGCACCGGGAGTCGCGGTGCGGCTCCCGGTATCCTGTTCAAATCTGCGGCGCCGCGTGACGGCGCCGTTCTGTTGTTACTTGCCAGCCTTGCCGTAGAACTTTTCGGCACCGGCGTGCAGCGGCAGCGACATGCCGTTCTTCGCGTTCGCGAGGGTGATCATCGCTCCTGCCTTGGCATGGGCGGCGGTCAGGCGATCGCTGCCTTCCTTGGCAAACATGGTCTGGAGCATCTTCTCCACGGAGGAGGCGTCGAGCTTGGAGCTGACGGCGAGCATCGACATGACGGCGACGGTCTCCATGTCGGCGTCAACGCCCTTGTAGGTGCCGGCCGGGATGGTGGTCTTGGTATAGAAGGGGTAGGTCGACTGCAGCTTGGCCGCTATCGTCGCGTCGATCGGCACGACGGCGATTGCCTTGCTCGAGGCGATATCCTGCACGGCTGCCGTCGGGTAGCCCGCGGTCAGGAAGGCGGCGTCGATGTTGCCGTCCTTGAGGTTGCTGGCGGCTTCATTGAAGGACAGGTACTGAACCTGGATGTCGGCATAGGTGACGCCGGCTGCCGCCATGATCTGGCGGGCGTTGGCCTCGACTCCTGAACCGGCGGCGCCCACGGCGACCTTCTTGCCCTTGAGGTCAGCGACGCTCTTGATGCCGGAATTGGCAAGCACTATCAGCTGGCAGGTCTCGGGATACAGGCAAGCCATGCCTTTGAGTTCGGGAAAGGGCTTGTCCTTGAACATCTCGAGGCCATTGGCGGCATAGTAGGCAATATCGTTCTGGACGAAGATGACGTCTGCCTTCGCGTCGCGCAGCAGGTTGACGTTGGCGACCGATGCGCCAGTCGTCTGGGCGGATGCGTTCATGCCCTTGATGCCCGCATTCCAGATCGCGGCCATCGCTCCGGCCAGCGGATAATAGGTACCGCCGGTTCCACCGGACGCGATTGAAACAAAGGTCTGCTTGGGTGCTCCGCATGACATGATCGACGCGATGAGCGCCAGCGTCAGTACCAGAATGCCTAATCTTTTCATAAGAATTCCTCCTTGGTTTTGGCAGCCATGGATACCTGGAAACAGGCTGATCCATGCCACTCCGAGTCAACAGTGTACCCGCCAACTCCTTTACGTGCAAGCGATTTATTGCCAATTTGAGATATTCTTATCGAATCTTTCGCTTCATTGCGGCGCCGGCTCCGCTGGCCTATACTGGTTCAGGAGGGTATCCCATGCTCCCTGTGTACGACATCAGGACCGATCTTTCAAACATAGCGGACATCATAGCGGAGGCGCAGCCGGACGCCGGCCGACAGGCGATGGCGCGCACGCTCTTCTACAAGCGGCTCGCCGTGCTGGCGCATGAACTGTACCACGGCAAACTGCAGACGGCACCCCGGTGCGGCCTGTGGGGCCCTGCCTGGCTTGGCGTGTGGTATACGCCCGGGGTTTCGGCCATATCGACGACGATACGCGACGACGAGGCGGCCTCGTGGTCGCTGACCGGCCGCGGCAATACGGTCGCCATCGTCAGCGATTCGACGCGCGTGCTTGGCGATGGCGACGTCACGCCGCCGGGCGGCATGGGCGTCATGGAGGGCAAGGCCTTCCTGATGAAGTACCTGGGCGGCATCGACGCGGTGCCGCTCTGCATCGATTCGCGCGGGCCGGATGGCCGCAACGACCCCGAACGCCTGATAGACTTCGTCAGGATGGCCAAGTCGAGTTTCGGGGCGGTCAACCTGGAGGACATAAGCCAGCCGAACTGCTTCCGCGTGCTGGATGGCCTGCGCGACACCTGTGGCATACCCGTCTGGCACGATGACGCCCAGGGCACCGCGTGCGTCACCCTTGCCGGGCTCCTCAACGCGCTGCTGCTCGCCGGCAAGCGTCTGGCCGACGCGCGGATCGTCCTGCTTGGTGCCGGGGCTGCCAACACGACCATAGCGCGGCTCTTGATGACGGATGGTGCCGACCCGTCCCGGATAGCGCTCTTCGACAAGTTTGGCGGTGTGCATGCGGGCAGGAGCGACCTGGAGTCAGACCCCGGCTCGTACCGGCAGTGGGAGCTTGCCGGCCGCACCAATCCTGATCGCTTCGAAGCACCCGAGGATGCGCTGCGGGGAGCCGATGTGCTCGTTGCCCTCTCGGCGCCAGGGCCCGACGTGGTCAAGCGGCCGTGGGTACGGAGCATGGCCAGGAACTCCATCGTCTTCGCCTGCGCCAATCCGGTGCCTGAAATCTGGCCACATGTGGCCAAGGAAGAAGGCGCCTTCATCGTGGCGACCGGCCGCGGTGACTTTCCCAACCAGGTCAACAACTCGGTATGCTTCCCCGGCATCCTGAAGGGCGCGCTCCTGGCTCGGGCCTCCGGCATATCGGACGGCATGGCGATCAGGTGCGCCCATTCCATAGCTGACTATGCCCGCGGCCGCGGCATGACGCCGGACCACATCATGCCAGGCATGGATGACGAGGGCCTCTTCGAACGCGAGGCCGCGGATGTCGCCGATCAGGCCAGGCACGAGGGTCTGGCGCGGTCGGCACTCAGCCCCGACCAGGTATACGAGCGCGCGGCCGGCGACATTGCCGCCTCCAGGAAGATGTTCGGTGACATGGCTGCATCGGGCGCCATTCCGGCTCCGCCGCAAGGCATGTTGCGCGAGGCTCTGCAATGGGCGCTGGAGCGATGTTAGCGGACGGAAGGGCTAGAAGCTGGCCAGGGCATAGACGCCGATGAGCAATTCGATCAGCGCAAGGTCCGCCTCGACGTCTCCCTGGGTACGCAGCTGTCCGACGTACCAGTAGAAGATGCCCAGCCGAGGATCGATCCTGAACACGTAATCCATGAAGCCGCTGTCGGCCGCGTCGTCGCCAAAGAGCAGGGCGGCCACGGAATCGGCGACACCGACGAACGCGGGTATGCCATTGCGGTAGTCGGCGGCATTGATCAGGCCGACAAACGCGTCGAGAGCGGCCAGCGCCTCGGTCTTGCGCGCCTCGTCCTTGCGATCGACCCAGGTCTTGGCAACGAGCAGTTCCACATTGTGCTTGAATATGTCGAGCAGGTGGGCGCGCATGGCGGCGCTGTCGCCGGCATTGCCGCTTATGTACTTTCTGAAGGCTCCGGGGCCGCCTATCAGCTCGGCGAGAGCGGACCCGTACTCGCGGCGCAGCACCGCATTGTCCGTGCCGGACAGGAGTGGAAATAGTTCGAAGGCTGCCTTTTCGATGTCAAGATCCGCCGGATCATCGACCGCGTACACGGATGAATCCATGCCGGTACCATGTCACGCGGCCAACCGCTTTGTCAATAATACCGGTCTGCCATGAAGAAGCGGTTCGCGCAGGCGCCGTGCGAGTTGAAAAATAGGCCGCCTGGGACTAGGATTGCAGATGAGAAGGCGATGGGCGCCTTCATTACCGAACGTCGGGAAGGCCACTATGAATGACATCCTAGTCCACGCGGAGGCGGTCTTGGGGTACGGATTTGTGCCCTCGAAGTTCCTCAAACCGGGAGAGACCGAGTATCGCATACGGGATGAACAGCTCGACAAGCCGCTCGATTCCTATCGCCCGCTCAGGCCCCATGACATAGAGCTACTGATCAAGAATGGCAGCTCCTGCTCCGACTGGGGCAGGGTGCTGGTGCGGGAACCGTTCGACGCTACGCTGATACGCAACACCGAGTTTGCCGGCCTTGTGCGCATAGGGCGGCTGGAACGGGTCGTACTGGAGCATCACGACATGATGATACCCGCCGGCATCACCAACTCACGCATCATATCGTGCGACATCGGTGACGAGTGCGCCATTCATGCCTGCAACTATCTGGCCCACTACAGCATCGGTGACCGCTGCATCCTGCTCAACAACGACGAAATTCACATAACCGATCATGCCAAGTGGGGCAATGGCATCGTCAAGGAGGGCGAGCCGGAGGATGTGCGCGTCTGGCTGGATCTGATGAACGAGGCCGGCGGTCGCTCCGTGCTCGCGTTCGACGGCATGCTGTGCGCCGACGCCTACCTCTGGGCCAAGCGCCGTGACGACACGGTGCTGATGGAGCGCCTCAAGGAGATTACCCAGGCCTCGTTCGACCACCGGCGCGGCGAATACGGTCTGATAGGCGCCGGCAGCGTCCTCAAGAGCAACCGCATCATCAAGGATGTGCGCATTGGATCGTGTGCCTACATCAAGGGCGCCAACAAGCTCAAGAATCTGACCATCAACTCCAGCGAGGCGGAGCGGACCCAGATCGGCGAGGGCGTGGAGCTGGTCAACGGCATCGTGGGATTCGGCTGCCGCGTCTTCTACGGCTGCAAGGCGGTCCGCTTCGTGATGGGAACCAACTCGGCGCTCAAGTATGGCGCCAGGCTCATCCATTCGGTGCTCGGAGACAATTCGACGGTCTCCTGCTGCGAGATACTGAACAACCTGATCTATCCCGCCCATGAGCAGCACCACAATACCAGCTTCCTGATAGCCGCCCTGGTCAGGGGGCAGTCGAACATGGCGGCCGGGGCGACGATAGGCTCGAACCACAACTCCAGGGCCAACGACGGCGAGATCGATGCCGGCCGCGGTTTCTGGCCGGGCCTGTCGACTTCCGTCAAGCACAGCTCGCGCTTCGCGTCGTATTGCCTGCTCGCGAAGGGCGATTATCGATTCGAGCTCGACATCCCGTTCCCGTTTGCGCTGGTATCGGACGACACGGCCCGCGATCGTCTCGAAATCATGCCGGCCTACTGGTGGATGTACAACATGTACGCGCTGCTCAGGAACGAGGCGAAGTTTCTGGCACGTGACAAGCGGCTGAGCCGGGCACAGAACATCGAATTCTCGCCGTTCGCGCCGGACATAGCAGAGGAAGCCTTCGCGTCGCTGGGGCTGCTTGAACACTGTGTCGGCCAGGCCTGGTATCGCGCGCAGGGCGGAGCCGAGGAGATGGTGGAAGGCGGCGACGAGGCTGCCGTCAGAGCCAGGGGACGCGAGCTGTTGGTCGGACCCAAGGATGACGTTGACGCTCTGGATGTGGTCGCCGACGCGGTAGAGAATTCGCGCCGGCGCGTGGTCATCCAGAAGCCGCGGCGGGCATACAAGGCCTACCGGCACATGTTGCGCTGGTACGCGATGCGCGTACTGATAGCGTATTTCGCCGAGCGGCCCGATGCGGCCTTCGCCGACGCCGCCGAAGTGCTGGCAGGGCCGCGCGTGACCGAGTGGGAGAACCTGGGCGGCCAGCTGGTGCCCCGCGAGAAGGTTGAGTCGCTGGTGTCGGATATCAAGAGCGGTGCGCTCGATGGCTGGGCGGAGATCCATGACGAATACGCGCGGCTGTGGGCCGAGTATCCGCTGGACAAGGCCCAGCACGCTTGGGCAACCCTGTGCGAATTGCTGGGAGTAGCCGCGCTGGAGGAACGTGCCTTTGCCAAGGAGGTGGAGCGGTTCATGGAAACGACCCGCTTCATGGAAGAACAGGTCTATCTGACCAGGCACAAGGATTATGCGAACAGGTTCCGCAAGGCGACATTCAATGACGATGCCGAGATGCGGGCCGTACTCGGTTCAGTCGATTCCAACGCCTTCATCAGGCAGACCAAAGTGGACATGGAGCGCTGGCGGGCCCGCGCGGACGCGCTGCTCAGCCGCCTGAGTACGGCCGAGCAGCCTGTCCGATGAAGCGCCCGGGGGGGCCGGGCGCACGCTGGTCTATTTGCCGGTACCTGTGGAACTTGCAGCACCGGCCTGCGATCCGGCGGGTTGCCCGGCTTCGGTTCTGGTCTGCAGCTCGGTCTGGGTCCTGGTCCGCTGCTGGACCATCTCCTGCGCGGCCTGCTCGCAGAGTTTGGCCGACTGGCCCTGCTGGATGCGCTGGCGGGTCTGCGTGGCAAGCATCAGCATGTCCTGAACCCTGAGTCCGCCGTCGAGAGCATCGGAAACGATGCGGTATGCGTTCTCGACCCTGATTCTGGCCTGAATCATCGCCGTCAGCGCTTCCTTGGCCGCCGTTCCATCATCGAGGGTCAGCTGCATCGTCGCGATCTTCTGATCGATCAGCGCGATGGCCTCATCCTGTGTCATCGGCGCCTTGGCACCCATCGCGAACACCAGTCCGCCCATCACGATCAGAGCAACCATCGTTATCAGTTTCTTCATGGCAAAACCTCCTGTACACACTTGGTACGCACGGGTATACCGCGGGAGCCCGGAATTGGTTGCAGAAGATTCTCCGGTCCGCCTGTGATCCGGCCAGACAGGTGCTATACTGTCCTCCGATAATGGAAACTGAAAACCAGGACGCCTTCGTGGCGCAGCGGGTCATCGCGGGGGATACCGAAGCCTTCCGGATGCTCGTCGACAGATACAGTGATCAGCTCTTCCGGTTCTGCAGGGCGCGCCTTGGCGATGACACCGATGCAGAGGATGCGGTGCAGGACGTCTTCGTCCGGGCCTTTCGATCACTTCGTTCATATGATCCCGCCCGCAGCTGGTCATCCTGGCTGTTCGCGATAGCCGCGAACCGGGTCAAGTCGCGGTATGCCATGAGGACGTCGGCGCAGGCGCTCGCCGAGCGGGCCGCCAGCCAGGCCTCCGTCATCGACGAGGCGCTGGAAGCACAGTACGATCCGGAGCGGCTTGCCATCGATGCCCTGCTCGGCGAGGAGCTGCGTATGGCTGTCGCGTCGCTGGCTCCAGCGTACCGGGCTCCGGTGGAGCTGTACTACTTTGCGGAGCTGGATGTCGCCGGAGTCGCCGCGGCGCTGTCGCTCGGCGAAGAGGCCGTGAAGACGCGTCTGTTCAGGGCCCGCAAGGAAATCCTTGCCTGGTTCGACAAAAAGGAGCAACCAACCGGCTCCAGAAGAGGTAGACACTGATATGAAGAGCTCGAAGCGTGCGCGGCAGGCTGGAACATCCTCTGCTGTCTCGGACCCGGTCGTCCGCGCGGCAAGGGAATTCATCGAGGCGCGCGACCCGGAAGAGGCCGGGGACGGGCCCGCGGCTGGCATGGGGCCATTCTCCAGGGACCGGCTCGTGGCGGAAGCCAGTGCCGATGCCATCATGGCGCGCGTGCGCCAGGCATCAGGCCGCAAGCGCTCGCCCGGATCTCGAGTCGCGATGATGGCCATAGCCGCCGTGCTGGTGGCGGCGCTCTCATCCACGGTGACCATCGGCATCATCAGGTCAAGCGCCACGGTCGAGGTGCGATTCGTGCTGTCGGCACCGGAGGCATCGAGCGTGATGCTCGCGGCCGATTTCAACCAATGGACGCCTGATGGCTATGCCCTCAGGCGCAGCCCGGATGGCCATTGGGAGATAACGGTGCCGCTGCAGAAAGGCAAGTCATACGCGTACAACTTCGTCATCGATGGCGAGCGGTGGATAGTCGATCCATCGACCGCGTCGCGCCTCGATGATGGCTTCGGCGGCTCCAGTTCGACCATTTCCTTGTAGGAGGAGGGGTACATGGCACACCATCGTTCTGCGCCTCTGGCGGCCTTGTTCTGGGGAATGGCGATCGTGCTGGCGTTCTCCGCTCCGGCCTATGCCCAGCCTTCCGGTGGCTCGGGCGCGACAGCCGGCGGCGACAAGCCGGTGGGCATCCCCGGTGGCGACAAGGGCGGCTATCCGGCGCCAGCAGGCCGGGCCGGCCTCGATGCGGCGTCCGGCGACGGTGATTTCGAGGCCTGGCTCGGCAGTTCCCGTGAGGGCCAGCGGCTCTCGTCGGTGCGGGAGCGCCTGCTCGCGATAGCGACCCAGGCGATCGAGGCTGGCGTGCCGCCCCAGGTCTTTTCGGCGCGCATACGCGAGGCCGTGGCCAAGGGAGTCGCGCCGGATATCATTGTGCAGGCGCTGGATGTCGATGCGAGCCGTTGGATCTGGCTCGCGGGCATACTCAAGGGCGCCGATTGGCCACCGGCCCGTTCGGCCCCCGGTCTCTACCTTGCGGCCGCGAGTGCCCTGCGGAACGGCCTGACCCAGCAGACCGTCGGCGATGTGGTGGTGTATGCCCGTTCGTCCGGGGCGCCAGCCGAGAAGGCCGGCGCCGCGCTGACAACGGCCGCCGCCATCACGATGGTGTACCGCACCGGTGATACGATGCCCGGCGTTCTGGGCGATGCAGCCATGCTGATGATCCACTCACGGCTCAAGGTGGGACAGTACGCCGCGATAGCCGACATGGCAAGCCGCGCACGGTCGGCCGGCATCGATGCCGGGCGTTTCATCGCGGCGATGGAGATCAGTCTGGGACGCGGCGGGACGCTGGCCGATCTGGAGCGCGGCCTGTTCGGCTAGTCGGGCTTCCTGTGCGCTGGCTTGCGGGCGGGAGCGGTGGGCACCACCGCCTCGACCGGCACGAGCGACCGTTTCTGCGAGGCCGCGAGCTCCGCGGAGCCGAAGGTATCCTGGACGAGCCGCGCCAGCTCCACCGCGGCATTGATCAATTTGAAGAGACTGTTCGAGACACTGCGGAATTCCGCCTCGTCGAGGCTGTCATCGGCCTGGAGCGAATTGACTATGGCCATGTTCAGCGCGGCGGTCGCGTTGACCAGATCGGCCATCTTCTGGACCAGGGCCTTGTATGAATACTCCATCCGGCGGTCGGTCATCGATGTGACGGTCTCGATGATCGACATGATGTTCTTGAGCGAATGGATCATCATCGGGTTCGGTTTGCGTTCCACCTCGATGCGCCAGTTCTCGAACCGGGTCATCGTCTGGTCGAGCATGCGCTTCAGATCGGCGTTGCTCATCTCCGGTATGTCGCGCTTGCCCTTCACATGGCCTCCCGATGCCGTGCGGGAGAGATGGCTGTCCTCTCCCGCACCACCTGATTATGCCTGGTTCTTTGACTTGAAGGCGTCCATGAACTGCACGGTCGTCTCCACATCCTTGATGCTGACGGCGTTGTAGGCCGACAGCCGGATGCCGCCCATCGTGCGGTATCCCTTGGTCTGCACGATGCCGGCGGCCTTGGCTTCCTTGACGAACTTGTCATCGAGCTCCGGCGTCGGCAGCTTGAAGTCTATGTTCATCCACGAGCGTGAGTCGGCATTTGCCAGACCCTTGTAGTAGCCCTTGGAACCGTCAATCGCCGCGTACAGGAGCTTCTGCTTCTGCTCGTTGATCTTGCCCATTGCCGCCAGTCCGCCATTCTTCTTGAGCCACTTCATCACGAGATTCAGGATGTAGATGGAGAAGCAGGGCGGGGTGTTGAACATCGAGTTCTTGTCCTTGAACACCTTGTACGACATCATCGTCGGAAGGTCGTCATGAGCCCTGGCAAGGAAATCGTCCCTGATCGCCACGACCGTAACGCCGGAGGGGCCGAGGTTCTTCTGGGCGCCGGCATAGAACATGCTGAACTTCGAGAAGTCCATCGGGTGGCTGAAGATGTCCGATGACATGTCGCAGACGAGGGGCTTGCCCTTGACGTCGGGGATGTAGTGCCATTCGGTGCCTTCAACGGTATTGTTGGAGGTGTAGTGGACGTATTCGGCCGCCGGGTTGAACTTGAGCTCGTTCTGCTTGGGTATGGCGACGAAGCGCTCGCCTTCAAGTTCCATCGTCGCGGGAATGGTGATCTTGCCGTAGCGCTTGGCTTCCTTGACCGCTGCCTTGGACCAGTTGCCGGTCACGACATAGTCGGCTTCCTTGTTGGGGCCGAGGAAGTTCATCGGGAGCATCAGGAACTGGGTGCTGGCGCCGCCGGTGGCGAAGAGCACGTTGTAGTCCTTGCCGATGCCGGCGAGCTCGCGGAACAGGTCCATGGTCTCCATGTGCAGGGCATCGTACTCCTTGCCGCGATGCGATACTTCCATCACGGAGCAGCCGGTGCCGTTCCAGTCGAGCATCTCGTCACGAGCCTGCTCGAGCACCTCGAGCGGAATGCCTGCCGGTCCGGCGGCGAAATTGATAACGCGCTTCATGCTGTGTCTCCTTTATTTCTTGGCCACGTAGGCCTGCACCCGGTTGACGATGCTGTCGCCGAGGCGTGAAAGATTCTCTTCTGTAGAGGCGCCGATGTGCGGCGTCATGATGGTATGGGGTGCGGACAACAGCGGCGACCCTTCTGGCGGCTCCTTGTCGTACACGTCGGTGGCATAGCCCGCGATGCGTCCGGCGACCAGCGCGGCGGCCACATCCTGCTCGATGATGACCTGTCCGCGGCAGGTGTTGATGATGCGCACGCCTGCTTTCATCTTCGCTATCGCCGCGGCATTGATCATGCCGCGGGTCTCGTCGGTCAGCGGGGTGTGCAGGGATATGTAGTCCGCCTGCGCGTACACACTGTCCAGGCTCATCATCTCGGCGGCATCGCTCTTCTCGACGTACTTGTCGTAGGCGATCACGCGCATGCCGAAGGCCTTGGCCCTGGCCGACAGCTCGCGGGCTATGCGTCCGATGCCGATCAGTCCGAGCGTCTTGCCCAGGAGCTCGGTGCGCTCCATCTCCTTCTTGAGCCACTTGCCCTGCTTCATCGAGGCATCAGCCTCGGCAATGTGCGCGGGCAGCGCTATCATCATGGCAAACGCCAGTTCGGCCACCGCGACGCTCGAGGCTTCCGGCGTATTGACGACGGTGATGCCTTTGGACTCGGCATAGGGCACGTCGATCGTGTCGACCCCGACGCCGCCACGGATGACGAACTTGAGCCGGGGAGCCTTGTCTATCATCGTCTTGTCCACCTTGGTCTTGGACCGGACGATGATGATCTCGGCCTCACCTACGCGGCCTTGATCCTGCGTAACCTCTCCGAAAACCTGAAGACGCCCCGGCAAATCTGCCTGAAATGCGTCCGCGAGCAGTATGACCATCAAATCCCCCTTTTTGTGTCGAAATCCCGATCGCTGTCCACGCCTCCGGTTTCAGGAAGACGACAACGGGCGCGGGCACGAGGTCGAAAGAATGTCCAATGTGGAGCATGATGCTACGGAAAAACGACCCGACTATCTTATCATGATGGTCGGGCTTGTCAAGGTTGGCGGCTACCGGCAGCGTCGCCAGACCGGCACTCGGGGCGCTAGTCTTCGAGTTTGACACCGCAGCTGGTGGCCAGCAGTGTCGCCGCCTGCACGATGCTCGCCTTCCGCCTGAACGATACCGAATCAACCATATAATGATCGCCGGATTTCGTGTCGATGATCAGCCTGACCTGCGAACCCGGCGGCAGCTTGTCGTCGGCGGGCCGGTCGCGTTGGTCCAGCCTGCCCTTGGCAAAGACATCGACGCGTAGCCGCTCGATGTCCGAAATGGCTATCCTGGTCTTCCTGGCGGCGACGAGCAGTCCGACCCGCCCCTCGCAGACGTCATGGGCCGGATCGAAGACCCAGCGCTCCTCGTAGAGCGTCGCAAGGAGCGCCAGCGCGGTGATGATGGCTCCCCCCACGCCCAGGCTGCCGGTAAGGATGCTTACCAGCACCAGTATGCCGGTAATGGCGCCGGATACGATGCGGAACCATAGCGGTATGCCGTAGACGAGCGTGGCGCCTGCGTGCCGAAGCTGAAGATTGATCTGCATGCCATCACTATACCGGCCCCTTTGGAGAGGAGCAAGGCTTGTTCCATGATTTGCGGGCAGGGTAGAGTGGCCGCATGCAGTTCTCCCGATGCCTCGTACTCGCCGTCGCTTGCTGTACCGCCCCGCTGGCACTTGAAGCTCAGACGCTGGTGCCGCCTGATTCGGTGCGCCGCGGCGAGCCGGCCTTCGTCGTCTATGTGCCGTCCGGATCCGGCGTGGCGGCGGGCGACCATGTGCTGACGATCAGGTATGCCGACGGAACGCTGAGTCCCGGCTACCGGGGCTTCCGGTTGCCTGCCGGCGCCGCCACCGGTGGGCTCGACGTGGTCGGCACCGGATTGCCCGCGACGATACGCCGCGGACAATCCGTGCTGTTCCTGATATCGGCGCCGGTCGATGCGGCGCTCGGCGTCGCGACCATGAGTGTATTCGGCCCCGATGGCCAGGCTCTTGCCGGCGCCAGGTTCACCATCGCCGACCGCACCTTCGTTCGCGAGGACCTGCGTCTCGATGCCATGCTGACGGGGCTCCGTGTCGACTCCGATCCGGTCAAGACTGAGCAGGCGGTGCGATACCAGGCCATCCTGTCCACGGTGCATCCGGACGCGGCCTACCTGTCCGGCGGCTTCGTGCGGCCGGTGGCATCACGGCGGCAGACTTCGATGTTCGGCATGCGCCGGCGGTACCTCTATGCCGATGGCTCCGTCGACGTGACGACGCATAACGGCATCGATTTTGGCTGCCCGGCCGGAACGGCTGTCGTGGCCGCCGGTGCCGGTCTCGTCGTGATGGCCGAGGACAGAATCGTGACCGGCAAGACGGTTATCATCGAACACCTGCCCGGAACCTATACGATATACATGCATCTGAGTTCGATCGCGGTGCCCGTCGGCACGCGCATCGGTCGCGGCGAACCCATCGGTGCCGTCGGCATGACCGGACTTGCGACCGGGCCGCACCTGCATTGGGAATTCCGCGTGATGGGTGTGGCCTGCGACCCCGAAGCGCTGATCGGGCTTGACAAAATGCCCAGTATCCGTACAATACTTCCCGCGATCGAGGGGAGGTGATTCTTTATCAGCCAGATTATCGTCGACGACAATGAGCCGCTCGAGAAGGCCATCAAGCGCTTCAAGCGCATGGTGGAGAAAGAGGGCATCATCCGCGAATGGAAGAAGCGCGAGTTCTTCGAGAAACCCTCCGCGATCCGCAATCGTAAAGAGAAGGCCATGCGCCGCAAGCTCATGCGCAAGGTTCGCAAGCCCCGCGAGGGCAAGTCCTACTAACATCAGCCGTCAATATGTCAGACCACGCAGTTCCGGAAGCCCCGGGACTGCGTTTTTTTTGTTTTGCTTGACGTATGGGCCTGATCCGGCAAGAATGAGCCACGATGGCAACGCAACAGTACGAACCACCGCCCAGCTCGTTCGACGACGACACCAGACGCAGCCGCGCCGCGCTCGTCTGGCTGTTCATCGCGCTCTTCGCCTTCGGTCTTGCCTCGGCACTGTCGAACCGTGAGGCCGTGCCGGCAGGGCTCGGCGCCATCATCATCAGCCCGGACATCCTCATCAACGACTATGTCAGCATCGGCGGCATGGGGCCGGCTTTTCTGAACTCGTCGATGTGCGTGCTCGTCGCGATCGTGCTGATCAGGCAGGCGAAGACAACGGTGTCGGGACCGGTGATAGCCGCCATCTTCACGATCGCCGGATTCTCGCTCTTTGGCAAGAACATGGTGAACATATGGCCGGGGCTGCTGGGAGCCTGGTTGTATGCGCACGCCAGCCGCAGACCCTTCGGCGAGAATATCCTGGTGGCGCTGTTCGGCACGGCCCTTGCGCCGCTCGCCAGCGAGGTGGCCTTCGGGCTCGGCATTCCAGCGCCGCTGAACATGGCGGTGGCCTTTGGTGCCGGCGCGCTGGCAGGCTTCCTGCTGGCTCCGGTTGCCAGGCACGTGCTCGACTTCCATCAGGGCTATAACCTGTACAACATTGGCTTCGCCGCCGGTTTCATCGGCACGGTCATCATGTCGATGCTGCGGGCCTTCGGCGTGCCGCTCTCGGAGGGTTTTCACTGGGCGGCATGCGGGCCGATGCAGAGCCTGCCCTACCTGGCCGCGCTCTTCATCGCGATGATCGTGGCCGGGATCGTGATGGAACCGCGCTGGCTCGAAGCCTACCGCCGCCTGCTCAAATCGCCGGGTCGTCTTGTCAGCGACTTCGTCCGCTACTACGGCCTCGGAGCGACGCTCGTCAACATGGGCATCATGGGATTGCTGGCAAGCGTCATCGTGCTGCTGATGGGCGGGTCATGGAACGGGCCGGTCATCGGCGGAATCCTGACCATTACCGGCTTCGCGGCGTTCGGCAAGCACCCCCGCAATGCGTTGCCGCCGATGGCCGGTGCCGCCGCGATGGCTTTGCTGTCACGCTACGGGCTAGCCGCGCCGGCAAGCCAGCTCGCCGTGCTCTTCGCCAGCACGCTGGCGCCCCTGGCCGGCGAATTCGGTCCCGCCGCGGGCCTGGTTGCCGGAGCGATGCACCTGGTGCTGGTCCAGGTGGTGGGTGGGCTGCATGGCGGCCTGAACCTGTACAACAACGGGTTCGCCGGCGGCCTGACCGCGGGGCTGCTGCTGCCGGTACTCGAGTGGTTGCGCCAATGGAGGAGACATGAAGTCTGACGCAGCTCAGCTGATGCGGGTCGCCGAAGAGGTGCTCAAGTATCTGTACATGAAGGGCTCGCGAGCCGTCAAGGTATCCTATGATTTCGGCGACGAGCGCTCGTTCTGCGCCGTTGCCGCGAAGGACATACTGCTCGGCGCGGCAGACGAATCGTACCTGCGCAGGGTCTTCGATGGCCCGGTCCAGCCGGAAGTGGCCAACTACTACGGTACGCTGGTCGGACGGCGCCGCGATGAACTGCAGATGGAACTGGTCGGCACGATGGCCGAGCTCGAGGACCTCCAGAACGAGGATGGGCTCGGTGTCGTGATCGTGCTGAGCCGCCGCGAACAGGAGTTCAGATCATCCAGGCACTGACGGCTTGCCGCTGCGCGCCGCTCCGGTTTATGCTTGCCTCCCTTTGTTCTGGAGGTCTCCATGATGTTCGGCACCGCTCGATCAGACACAAAGAGGCTCGCCATCGCGGCCTCCATCGCCATCGCGATTGCCACCGTGACCGTCTTGGCGATCACCACGGCGGGCATGATGGCCTGCGTGCCGGCGCCGCGGGGGCAGTCTGGCCTCGCCACGGCGGAACTGCGCTCCGGCGCGGTGTCGGTCATCGCGGAGCTTGCCATTGGCCCGGCGGAGCAGGAAACCGGCCTGATGTACCGGACCTCGCTCGCCGACGGCAAGGGCATGCTGTTTGTCTACCATGATGACCGCCGGCTGTCATTCTGGATGAAGAACACGCTGATCCCGCTTTCCATAGCGTTCATTGCCGCCGATGGCACGATCAAGGAGATTCACGACATGGCGCCAAAGTCGCTCGCGCCAATCGACAGCGACCACTTCGTCCGCTATGCGCTCGAGGTGCCGCAGGGCTGGTTCTCCAGGGCCGGGCTCGCCGTCGGCGACCGTTTCGACCTGTCCAGGGTGCCAGGACTTTGACCGCGCCCCCGCGATTCCGTATGTTACTGTGGTAGGAGAGGTATCGATGCTGGATATTTACACCATTGGCGCCGACGTGCTCAGACAGAAGGCCGTTCCCGTCGATCATTTTGACGATCAGCTTGCCGCCCTGGTCGAGTCGATGTTCGAGACGATGAAGATAGGCAAGGGCGTCGGTCTTGCGGCGCCCCAGGTAGGCCTCGGCCACCGCCTGTTCATCGTCCAGATCGAGGGTGACAAGCAGCGGGTCTTCATAAATCCCGAAATAATAGAGACAAGCGTTGACCTTTCATCGTTTGAGGAAGGCTGCCTGTCCATTCCTGGCGTCTATGCCGATCTGGAGCGTCCCCGCGAGATACGGGTGCAGGCCTGGAATGAACGCGGCCGCCGCTTCGTGCTGGACGCGGATGGATTCCTCGCGCGGGTCATCCAGCACGAGCTGGACCATCTGGACGGCATCCTGTTTACCGACCGCCTGCCCGAGCGCAGCCGGGACAAGCTGCTCAAGCAGTACGAAAAGCGCATGCGGGCGTAGGCGGCGTGCGCATACTCTTTGCCGGCAGCCCGGAAATAGCGGTGCCGTCGCTCGAAGCCGTGGCGGCCGCCGGGCACACCATCGTGGCCGTACTGACCAATCCGCCGGCCCCGCGGGGCCGAGGCCTGGGTCTGTCGAGCACCGCCGTCGCGATGGCGGCCGGCCAACTTGGCCTGCCGGTGCTGTCGCCTGAACGGCTTGGCCCCGCCGAACGCGAGGCGGTAGCGGCGCTGCAACCCGAGCTCCTGGTCGTGTTTGCGTATGGCCGTATATTCGGCCCCAGGTTCATGGCGCTCTTTCCGCGCGGCGGCATCAACGCCCATCCGTCGCTGCTGCCCCGATGGCGTGGATGCGCACCGATACCGTTCGCGATCATGAACCGCGATCCGGCAACCGGCGTCACCATACAGCGCGTCTCGCCCCGTGTCGATGCCGGCGACATGCTCAGGCAGGCCCGCATCGAGCTGGATGGCACGGAGACGACGGAGAGCCTGTCCGCCCTGTCCGGCAGGCTCGGAGCCGAGCTCCTCTGCCAGACCCTGGCCGATATCGAGGCCGGCCGCGAGCGCGGCCTGCCACAGGATGAGTCGGCCGCAACCTACAGCTCCGAGCTTTCCAAGGATGATGGACGGGTCGACTGGAACGCCGCCGCAGCCGATATCGATGCCCGTGTCCGTGCTCTGTTCCCCTGGCCGCTCGCCTTCACCGGATTCGGTGCCGAGCGGCTCGCGGTTCTTGAATCGAGCCCGTATCCGGACGAACAGGGTGGCGTTCCTGCCGGAACCGTGATTTCTGTAGACAAGTCCAGAGGTATAATGGTACAAACTGGTCAGGGTCTCATGGCCATACGGCGACTTCAGCTGCAAGGCAAGAAGGCGATGGGCTTCAAGGATTTCGCGAACGGGGCTCGGGGGCTTGTCGGCATGCGGCTGGGAGCGCCATGACAGCCGCCCGGATGGCCGGATCCGCAGGCCATCGCGAATCTGTCCTTTCCGCGCTGCGGCGCAACCGAGACGGGAGCCACGCATGGATTTTCGTTCATTGTTCGATGTCAAGAACCTCAAGAAGCTCGATGAAATCGATCCCCGGCATTACCGCATAGCGATCATATCGCTTGTTTCGCTGATCATCCTGATGGGACTCTCCGGCCTCATCGCCTTCTCGCTGACACTGCACGGCACCGAACAGACGCTCGTGCCAAATGTCGTCGACATGGAGCTTTCCGCCGCGCTGATACGGCTGCAGGAGAAGGAGCTGTACCCGCGGGTATCGCTGCGGTTCTCGAGCAATCCGGAGACGCGCGGCAAGATTCTGGAACAGGATCCGTCTGCCGGCACCATCGTCAAGGCGGGGCGGAGGATTTCGCTTGTGATAAGCAGGGGCGCCGCCCAGGACAAGGTGGGCGACTACGTTGGCCAGACCCTCGATGAGGTGAAGATCCACCTGCAGACCGTTTTTGGCTCGACACGGCAGCTGATAACTGTGCGTGAGCCCCCCATGTACGTCTATGACAAGAGCCCCGCGGGTACGATCCTGCAGCAGTCGCCGGCGCCGAACGTCGACCTGACCGGCCCCACGCAGCTGGACTTCGTGGTTTCCAGGGGCCCGGAGCAGGCCAAGGTCAAGGTGCCCGATCTCGTCGGGCTGGCATTGCAGGACGCGGCGCTGCAGATAGAGAAGTCTGGCATAGCCTTCCAGTTCTCGGTCCGTACGCCCGAGGGCCGCGAGCGGCCGGGCACCATCGTGGCACAGCTGCCCGCGCCGGGCACCCTCGAGGACCCGCTCGCGCCGGTTTCGATCGTCTATGCCATGGCGCCCAAGACCGATGGTGTCGTCAGCGGACTCTTTACCCAGGCACTCCCCGAGTATCCATATCCGCTCAAGACCGTGCTCTACGCCGAGCCTCCGTCCGGGGCCAGGATACCGCTGATCACCGTTGACCACCCCGGTCGCCAGTTCACGATGCCGTACGCCGTGCCCGAAGGCAGCGTGCTGGTGCTGCAGGTGTTGAACAAGGTGGTGGCGCGGGTGGAGGCTGGCCGGTGAGCGACCGAGTTGCCGTACGCCGTCGCTCCAGGAAGGCTCAGCCAGTCTACCCGGTAGAGATTGTCAGGATAGCGCTCTACGACATCGGCCGATCGATAGACCTGACCAAGGCGGCGGCGCTGTTGCCGGGCATACCGGGCATGAGGATAGCGAGGCGTCGTGACACGCCGGCCTCACTGACGATGCCGGCTCCACTCTGCGTCGACCTTCGATCAGGGCTCAAGAAGATATACAGCGAGGATACCGTCGAGGGGTTCGCGGCGTCGGCGCGCCTGTACGACGAAGGCGTCATGTCCATACTGGTCAGGCTCAAGGTCAATTCGACGCTCGAGGGCCTGCATGGCATCGAGGCCAAACCGGTGTCGCCGACGATACATGATCTGGATTCATACATCGAGGAACGATTCCAGGCGGTGCTCGAACAGGTGCTGCCGGCGGTGGCGAGTCCGCGCCAGGCGCCCGACCACGAAACATACCTGGCCTACTGCTTCGCCGATGTCGGGATGGCTCCGGCGCAGTTCATGCAGGAAAACGAGAAGTGCCTGACGACCCTGCTGTCGGGAGAGCCGTACAGTTATCCTGTGCACGAATCGCAGATACGCAAGACGATGAGCAACCCGTTCTCGTATAGTGACCGGGATCTGGCAATCTTCGACATGGATCGTTGCGTGATCATCGACTTCGATCGTGACTATGAGGACGTCCTGCTCATCTGCGAGCTGGCCAACTACCAGTTCCTGGAGCTCCGTACCCTCGATCGGCTGCTCGATCGATGGCTGGACGAGGCCGAGGACGATGTCAACGCGATAGCCAAGAAGTCCAAGAAGCTGAAGACCGGAGCCCTGCGCAAGAAGTTTGGCAAGATCCAGGCGCTCAGGCTCGATGCCTTGTTCGTCCTCGAGAACCTGGAGAACAGCGCCAAGATCATCGGTGACTACTTTCTGGGTACGGTCTACGAGCACATATGCGGCATCTTCAATACCTCGGGCTGGACCCGTTCCGTCGAACGCCGGCTGGACGCGCTGCAGAACATATACGAGATAGTGAAGGTCGAGAAGAGCGAGCGGACGATGCTGATCCTCGACATCGTCTTCATCATCGTCTGCATCATCTTCCCTGTATTGCAGATATTGCAGGTAATGCTCGCGCACTAGCCGGCGGTCCTGCCCGCCTATTGCCTCGGTGTTACTTGTTCCCGGGGCCGCGCTCTGCTATAGTGGTCGCTCAACACACGTCAAGGAGAATCCCATGGTCATACTCACGCTGAATTGCGGAAGCTCGTCCGTCAAGTATCAGGTCTATCACTGGACCCAGAAGAATGTCCTCGCCAGCGGCATCGTCGAGCGGGTCGGGCAGGAAGGCTCGATCATCAACCACAAGGCGCCGGGTGTGGCCGACATCGGCATCGAGCACGAGTGCCCCAACCATATCGTCGCCATCGAGTTGATTCTGAAGACCATAACCGATCCGCAGCACGGCGTCGTCAAGAGCATGAGCGAGATAGGCGTGGTCGGACACCGGATGGTGCACGGCGGCATGAAGTTCGCCCGCTCGGTGCTGATCAACGATGAATCGCTGGCCACCTTCAAGGAGCTGATCGACCTGGCTCCGCTCCATAACCCGGCCAACATCATGGGCGTCGAGGCGGCGCGGGCCGTCCTGCCGAACGTGCCGCATTGCGCCATCATGGACACCGCCTGGCACCAGACCATGCCGGAATCCAGCTACATGTATGCCCTGCCCCGCGAGTGGTACGACAAGTACATGGTGCGCCGCTACGGCTTCCACGGTACCAGCTTCCTCTACACCGCCAAGCGCGCCTCCGTGCTGCTCGGTAAGGATCCGTTCCAGAGCAACCTGATCATCGCCCATATCGGCAATGGTTCGTCCATCAACGCGGTCAGGAACGGCTGCTCCTTCGACACCTCGATGGGCATGACGCCGCTCGAGGGTCTGGTAATGGGAACCCGCTCCGGCGACATCGACCCAGGCATCGTCTTCCATATCATGAAGAAGGCGGGCCTCAGCCCGGCCGATGTCGAGAAGAAGCTGAACAAGGAATCGGGCGTGCTGGGCATAACCGGCCGCTGGTCCGACCGCCGCGATATCGAGAACGCCGCCGAGGCTGGCGACAAGATCGCCCTCGTTGCCCAGGAGCTTGAAGGCTACCGCATCAAGAAATACATCGGCGCGTACTATGCCGCGCTCGGCCACGTGGATGCGATCGTCTTCACCGCCGGCGTCGGCGAGATGGGCCCCGTAACCAGGCACCTGTCGACGCTCGGGCTCGAAGGCATGGGCATCAAGGTCGATCCGGACCGCAACGCCAAGGCCAAGTGCCGCAATGCCGAACTGGAGATCAGCACGCCGGACAGCCCGGTCAAGGTCTACGTGATTCCGACAGACGAAGAACTGGTGATGACCGAGGATGCCTTTGCCCTGATGAACGGCACCTACGACGTGCATACCAAGTACCACTACAGCTTCCAGGACGCCTCGTATGTCAACAAGCAACGCGAGGCCGGACTCGTCTCCGACCTCAAGAAGAAACCGTATCTGGCAGAGCTGATAGCGCACCCGAAGAAGGCCTAGACGGGTACGCGACTTCAAGTAGCAACCGTATCTGGGAGAGCCGATAGCGCGCCCGAAGCAGGCATGATCGGACACGACCTTGCCTGCATCGCGTGCCCGCGGCTATACTGAAGCCATGGACATAACGGAGTTCGACGCATGGGCCAGGCCCCTGCTTGACATTGCACGGTTCGCGCAGATCGATGATTCATTGAATGGGCTGCAGGTCGGTCGTTCGGCAGGCCCGATCGACACGGTGGCCTTCGCCGTCGATGCCTGCGCCGAGACGATACGGCGCGCGCGTGATGGCGGGGCGCAGCTGCTCTTCGTCCACCATGGCCTGTTCTGGGGCAAGCCGGTGCCGATACGGGGCACGATGCTTGGGCGCGTCTCGACGCTGCTGTCGGCCGACATGGCGCTGTACGCCTGCCATCTGCCACTCGATGCACATCCCGAACTTGGCAACAACGCCGTCCTTGCCGCCGCGCTCGGACTCGCGGATGTCGAACCGTTTGGCGACTATCATGGCGTCGCCATTGGACGCAAGGGGCGGCTCGCCACGCCTGTGACGGTCGATGAGGCTGTCCGCCGCATACTGCCAGAAGGAGACACCGCGCGGCTGGTACTGCCATTCGGGCCGGCGAAGGTGTCATCGGTCGCGGTCGTCTCCGGCGGCGCCCCCTTCGAGGCACTCCAGGCCATAGCGCAGGGCATAGACCTGTATGTCACCGGCGAGCCTTCCCACTCCATCTACCACGAGGTGGAAGAAGCGGGACTCAATTTTGTCGCGGCAGGGCACTATGCCACCGAGGTGCACGGCGTCAAGGCCGTGGCCAGGCGCGTCGAGCGCGAGCTGGGACTCAAGACGTTCTTTATAGAATTGCCGACCGGACTGTAGCGGGCCGCGCCGGATCGACTGTCGGTATGGAGGAATGATGTCCGAATCAAGAGCCAGGAAACCGCTGGTGCCGTTCTTGCTGTCTGCCGCAATCGTGCTGGCTGATCAGATAACCAAATTCGCCATCACGGCGACGATACGGCCGGGGCACATAGGCTGGCAGGCCTTCGGTGACTTCTTCTGGCTGGTCCATCAGCGCAACACTGGAGCGGCCTTCAGCATGGGCGACGGGCTCCCCGAATCGCTCCGCGTGCTCGTGATGATACTCGTGCCGCTCGCGCTGATGGTCGCCCTGTGCATCTACTACTTCCTGACCGATGAGCTGAGCCTGGTACAGCGCTGGGCGCTCTGCGGCATCGTCGGTGGTGGCCTTGGCAACATCATCGACCGCGTATTCAGGCCTGAGGGTGTCGTCGACTTCCTGTCGGTGAAGTTCTATGGGCTGTTCGGTCTGGAACGCTGGCCGACCTTCAATGTGGCCGATTCGTCGGTTGTCGTCTGTGCCATCATCCTCGTTGTCGCCGGTTTCTTCGTGGTGCCATCGACGGCGCATGGACGGGCGGACAAGGCCTGAGTCGACGTGCCGGCATATCCGGGAAAGCGTCGCGTGGTGTGGTGGCTTCGTGCCATCGGCGCTACGCTGGCGTGCGCGCTGCTCGCCGGCCTGGTGTTCTTCATGCTGCTCGGGGTGTGGGGACTGGTGTTTGCGCCATTGCTCAGGCTGGACTCTGCTAGCTTCCTGATCGTCGTCGCGCTGGCGGGTTCAACGGTCCTGACCGTTGTTGTCTATCGAGCCTGGTACCGGAGATTCAGTTCTCGGCGATCACGATGAAGGCGCGTTCCTTCTCGTTCGGATAGAGATTGGGTGGCATCTTTTCCTTGCCCAGGGCGGCGGCGACCATGTAGCGGGCGCAATTGAGGTTGTTGGTCCTGCAGTATTTGACCTTGAGCGCCTCAACCTCGACTGGTTTGTTCTCCAGCTTGTCGTTGAAGAATGGACAGCCACCAATAAACTCGCAATCACTCATTGGCGACGACAATAGCTGAGCCCGAATTGTCTGTCAAGTAAGCGGTTGAGACGACCCATCCTGTCGCGGATGCGATGTCTTGACAGGGACTCCGCGATGGTCAAGAATTCGTCCATCAGGCGGCCATGCAATCGGCCACCTGAAATTGATCAAAACTCAAAGGAGCTTCCATGAAACGTCTTGTCGTGCTGCTCGTGCTCGTTGTCCTTGCCCTGGCTCCGCTCTTCGCGGATGGCATCAACCTTGGCGATTTTCCCCTCGGCTCCTGGACCGACGGCAACTATCAGGCCGTCTGGGAGTTCTCGACCGGCAATATTCGCATTCTGGCCACCGATGGCACCGTGTACTACGACTTCTCCACGGCCGGCGTCCAGGATTTCAAGGTTGGCGTAGGCAGTGATGGTCCGTACATCACCTTCACATGCGCCGCGGCCGGAAAATCATACAAGCTGACCAAGCCGCTGCTCAAGTCCGAAATGCTGCTGCAGATTGACCGAAGCGGATTGCCAACCTATGAGGTCACGATGCCCAAGAAATAGGCTCTTGCCTGTGGTGGCCGTTCCGCGACAGCGTGCCTGTCGTGCGGAACGGCATCACGACTCGTGACAGGGAAGACCTGTCGCTTCCGCTATGGCCAGTGCCCGCGCCCTGAGCCCATCGATATGCGACGGACGCGCCGAACAGAGCACCAGGCTCTTGCCATCGGCAAAGACCAGCCGAAGGGCGCAGCGGTCATGTCCTGACCCCGCCGATACGCTCGCATACGGATCATCGCCCGGCGCCCCCCGATAGGCGCTGTCCAGCTCGACCGCCCGCACCGTTGCCAGTTCCACCGACCAGCTTCTGGCCAGCGGCAGGACGCCGGTCCGCCTGCGCAGCATACCCGCGTCGGTATCGAATATCCATCGATCCTCGGAGAACACCGCCAGCGCGATGATGATGGCAAACATGATGGCAAAAGGCCTGCCTGCGGGATCCCTGGCCAACACCGCTATCAGCACCGCTCCCAGTCCGGCGTAGAGGCCGCGCGTAGCCAGGCTGATGGTAAGGTCGACGCGGCCGGGGCGGCGCCGGATGAGGGCTGGAAGCAGGTTGGGCATGCGCATGGTCGCTCCTCGGTTTGCCTGGCGGGCTGATTACAGATAGGCTGGCAACTCGTATATCGAGCGGATGGTCCGCAGACCTGAGTCCGGGTGTTTGTCGAACTGGTCGACCAGTATGCCTTGGCCACCCCTGTCGATGAAGCCCTGTACGTAGCGCGGCATGTCATCGACGAAGAGTGTCTGGGCCGGATGGGCGCCGATGGCGGACAGCACGCGATCGACCGACTCGGCCCAGGGCTTGCCGCGAAGTTCATTGAAGCGGATGTCAAAGACGCGCTTGAACTGATCGGCTATACCGAGCCTGGCCAGGATCCGGTCGGCATGCTCCATGGGCGCATTGGTAAAGACGAACTTGGGCAGCGTAATCGATGCAAGGAATGGCCGCAGCGCGGGATCATGGTCGATCAGCGCCTCCTCTCCATCCGGATGTACCCAGGCGAAGTAGTCATCGGCATCCGACAGGCCATGTTCGGCCATCAGCCATTCAAGCGTCGTGCCGTATCGCGGCATCTGCTCATGGCGCACCTGTGCTGCGGCTTCGGCACTGATGCCCAGAACACGGCCCGTATATTCGTTCATGCGCCGAATGATGAACGCCTCCATCGCTGCGCTCGCGGGATAGAGGGTGTTGTCCAGATCGAATAGAACTGCTTGAACCATGGTCAATTCATACCATGCGCCGGCGTCGCTATGGAAGCGTCGAGTACTTCGGCACGGTAACCGTGAACACCGTGCCCGTGCCTTCTTCCGACACGAAGTCGACGCGGCCATCCAGGAAGCGCTCCGCCAGTATCTTCATGCCGTAGGTGCCAAATCCCCGTCCGCGGCCTTTGGTCGAGTAGGCGCGCTGGAACATGTGCGCGCTGGTCTCCCGCGACAGCAGCGCGGCATTCCAGACGTGCACCGAGACGGACTCGGCATCGTCCGAGAACCAGATTCTGATCGTATCATTGCGACCGGACGCCTCCAGCGAATTCTTCAGCATATTGACCAGTATCCGTCTGAGTATGACCGGGTCGGTAACCGCTTCCACATCGATGGCCGGTTCGAGCCCTCGGGGGTCTTCGAGGGCGATCCTGATGTTCTTGCCGAAGACGGAATACTCGAATATGCCGATGGCGCGTTCGACCGTCGCCCGCAGTGATATGCGGGTGCGTTCGACACAGAGGCTGCCATCCTCGGCGGCCTTCAACGCGCGCTGCGAGTCTATTTCCTCTGTCAGCTGGTCTGTCGCCGATCGAAGGAGGCTCAGGTATTCCGGCGTCGGGTGGCCTTCTTCATGCATCAGATCGACAATGGCCCGTATGCCGGCAACGGTGTTGCCGATGTCGTGATAGAAGACGCGCTCGAGCGCCTCATGCCGATTCTGTATCGATACGTCGTATCCGAGCACGACAACGAAGCGCTCGCCTTCCAGGTCGAGCGGCCGTGACCAGAGCAAGAGGTCCATGGTTTCTTTTCTGTCGCCGACAACCCGCTGTATGGTGCACGGCTCGGTACCGGTGGCTCCGGCAAGTGCCTTCATGATGGCCGGAGGCGTGCCACAGAAGGCGCAGAACGTCGTGGTGCCGCAGCCTCCGAGGCCTTCGGAGGCGTGTATGCAGCCAAACGCCTCGCCAGGGCGCAGGCCAAGAGCCGATTCCAGCCCCGATGTCGCCTGTGATTTGCGGTTGGACCATACGATCTGGCGGGTATCGTTGACAATCAGTACGAGCATGGGTGCGTCTTCCAGCACCTCGATGAACGAGGCGCGCAGCACGGCCGCATGCTGGCGCACGATCGTATCGCGATGCTCCCGTCTGGCGGGCAGGAATTGTGTTTCCGAGGTATCGGGATCTATCGTCAAATCCGCACACATGGTCGATGCTCCTGTGCCCCCATACTTGACGCGAACGGGCTATTTCGTCAAGGTAAGAAGAAATCCAGCAGGGGCTGGCAGCGTAACGATGGAGGTCAGGGTGTCTGTCACCGTAGAGCACGAGAAGCGCAAGAGAGAAATACTTGAGAATGCCCTCGATGTCTTTGTGACCGAGGGATACGCCGATACGACCTTTCAGAAGATAGCCGATCGCTGCGGCATCACACGCACGATACTGTATCTATACTTCAAGAACAAGCGCGAAATATTCATGTTCAGCATCAAACGCTTTACCGAGAAACTGGAGGCCGAGATACGGGCCGCGGCGACGGGGCAATCGACCCATTCGTGTGAGACGCTGGAGCGCATGGCCTCGCTGGTCATCGATCGCTGCGCCGAACAGGCCAAGCTGCTCACCGTCATCGTCGGCTACCTTGAACACCTGCGCAAGTCAGGTGGCGAGATTGGCGATCGCGTGCGCCGCCGGACCATCAGGATGCGGCACATCATAGCCGGAGTCGTCATATCGGGGCAGAAACACGGCGACCTCAAGAAGGTTCCCGTCGGAGCCGTCTCCGACTTCTTCTACGGGCTCGTCGAGGCAGCCATCTTCAGGGCCGCGGTGCTCGGGGTGACCGATCTCGAGGATCTGCGGTCCGGCATGCAGCTGTTCTTTGAAGGATTGCGATCATGAATGACGGGAATGCGCACGCCACGGACAGGAAGCCGGCATGGCTTCGGGTGGCGGTGCCGAGCGGTGAACGCTGGAGGTCGATGAGCGGCCTCCTTGCACGGCGTGGGTTGCACACGGTATGCGACGAGGCGGCCTGCCCGAACAAGGCGGAATGCTGGGGGTGCGGCACGGCCACGTTCATGGTGCTCGGCGATGTCTGCACCCGCGGTTGCCGCTTCTGCGCGGTGGCGACCGGCGCGTCGGGCACGCCGCCCCGGGCCGAGGAGCCGCGCGAGCTGGCCCTGGCCATCAAGGAGCTGGGGCTGCGCTATGCGGTGATTACCAGCGTCGACCGCGACGACCTGTCCGACCGCGGGGCTGGTCACTTCGCGGCATGCGTGCGGGCCATCAAGGCCGAGCTGCCCGATGTGATGGTCGAAGTGCTGATCCCCGACTACCGCGGAGCGGAGATAGACGCGATAGCCGCCGCCGGACCGGATGTCATAGCGCACAACGTGGAGACCGTCAGGCGGCTGCAGCCAATCAGGGATGCCCGCGCGAGCTTCAACCTGTCGCTGCAGACCCTCCGCGAGGCCAGGCTTCGTTCTGCCGCGATGACCAAATCGAGCCTGATGCTCGGGCTGGGTGAGTCCGAGGACGAGGTGCTCGACGCGATGAACGCGCTGCGCTCGGTGGGTTGCGACATGCTGGTGATGGGGCAGTACCTGCGGCCCACCACCAGGCAGATCCCCGTTGTGGAATATCTGAGCCCTGCCCGGTTTGACGAGTATGCCGAGATGGCCAGGTCCTGCGGCTTCAAGTCGGTCGTTTCGGCCCCGCTGGCACGGACCAGCTACCACGCGATGGAGGGGCGCGCCGCCGCGCAGGGGCCACGGAACCGGCCTGGAACCGAATCGTGACCGGCTCATACATCGGCAAGCCGTCTGGCGGCAAGCTGCTCCGCCTGAGCCTCGAGTGGGACCAGGGGCTGGTCAGCTCCGTGTCGGTACGCGGCGACTTCTTCGCCCATCCTGAGGATGGCTTCGACGCGGCGGAGGCTGCGCTGGCCGGTACTCCCGTAGCGCATGTCGGCGAGGCCTTCGCCCGCGAGCTGGCGGCCAGGGGCGTGACCCTGTTTGGCCTGTCGCCCGATGATGTCGGCCTCGCCGTGGCATCGATTCTCGCGTCATCGAATGGAGCACCATGATGGATGCATTCCGCTATCTGGAAACCGGTGAGCACGCCGCCGCCTTCAACATGGGCCTCGACGAGGCAATACTCGAGTCGGTTGCTGCCGGAACCGAGCCGCCGACGCTCCGGCTCTATGCCTGGAAGCCGTATGCGGTATCGATAGGCTATTTTCAGGGCATACGTGACGAGGTCGACCTGGAGCGCTGCGAGGAGCTTGGCATCGATGTGGTCAGGCGGCTGACTGGAGGTGGCGCCGTGTTCCACGCGCAGGAGCTGACCTACAGCCTCGTCGCTCCTGACTCGCACCCGCTCGCGGCCGGGACCATACTCGATTCATACCGCTCCATCTGCGCGGGCGTGCTGAACGGGCTTGACGTGATGGGCATCCGGGCGGACTTCGTGCCGCTCAATGACGTGTGTGTCGCGGACAGGAAGCTGTCAGGCAACGCACAGACCCGCAAGCGAGGCTGCGTGCTGCAGCATGGCACCATACTGCTGGGCCTGGATGTCGAGACCATGTTCACCATCCTGAAGGTCCCCAACGAGAAGCTCAAGGGCAAGCTGATGCAGGACGTGCGCGCCCGTGTGTCGTCGGTATCGGACATGCTCCGAAGGCCGGTCGGCTATGCGGAGGCGGTGCTGGCCTTCGAGCGGGGATTCTCCGACGCGCTGGGAGGCCTCGGGCCACGATCCGACCCGAGCCGGGCCGAGCTGGCACGGGCGAATGAGCTGGCCGCACAGCGCTTCGCGTCCGACGCGTGGACCTTCAAGCGCTAGTTGGTCGCCTTCGCGGACAGCTGCATGGCCACCAGGGGACTCGAATCTGCATGCCTTGCGACGACGAGCGCCTCGAACAGCGCCTCGAGGCGGTCGCGGTAGCCGATGATGCGGTAGATGTAATCCAAAGTCCTGCGCGGTGTACCACCCGTCGTGACGCGGCCGAGTCCGGCGTTGTAGACGGCGAGCGCCGCCACCTCGTTGCCGCCCTGCTTGATGCAGAACGCCAGGTGGTTGATGCCGAACCGCACATTGGTCCTGATGTCGTAGAACTGCTCCACCTTGAGCCCGGGAAACGATGTCGAGTTCAACTGGAAGATGCCGCGGTCGACCGAGCTGGAATTCTTGTTGTAGGCACCCGGATCGAAACCGCTCTCCTCGAAGGCCAGCGCAAAGGCAAGGGCGGGCGCCACACCATGGTTGGTCGATTCCTCGAGTATCGCGTCCGCCACATCGTAGTTGCCGGTCAGGTCGGCGAAGAATGACAGGACGGCGGGTCGCTTGTCGGGATCGGCGTAGTATGCCGAAACATGGTCGGTACGCGGCAGGTTCTTGACCGATGACTCAAAATCGTGGGCGCTGAATCCGCTCATGGTCCTGAGTTCGAGGGGTATATAGGTGTCGGTGATGGCCGCTATCGAGGTGCCCAGCCCGTATGAGCCGTAGATGTTCAGAGTCAGTGTCAGAACGGAAAACAGAAAGAGCGAGAATACAATGCTTGGATTGTGTCTGGATTCCATGAGGCGAATACACTCCTAGTCAGTTATTTGCCCCCTTTATGAGAAGCGCCCAGTATTTTACTGTTATTCGCATCCTCGTCAAGTAGTAGACAGAATCGAAGCTATTCCAGTTCCGGTCCGTCGGTACCATCGGGTTCCGGGTCGACGGTTGCGGGGTCTATCGCCGCATTGATGGCACAGCGCGTCAGCTCTTCGACACGGCGCGCGGTCGTCTCGGCGTCCAGCCGGCGCTTCTCTTCCTCCAGGCGGGCACGCTCGTCGATATCCCTGCGCAGCGAGACATTGGCCGCCACCAGGCGCTCATTCTCGATCCGCAGCCCGGCCATACCCTGTTCCAGCGTGATCCTGGCGCTCCGCAGCCTGGAGCGCTCGGTGAACAGGTAGCCGAAGGCGAGCAGCAGGGCGCCCAGCGCGCCGGCCGCGACCAGCAGCAGATCCCTGGCCAGCGAATCGCTGTTCCTGTCCGCCGACAGCGACACTCCCATCCACTTGCCGTAAATCGTGGCCAATGTCCCCGTCGTCCTTGCCCGCTCTATGCCGGCGTCCAGCACCGAAAGCAGTATCGCGTTGCCCTTGGCTACGGCCATGCAGTCGTGGCCTATATACAGTGGTTTGGACGACTTCTTGATCCGGTCCGCGAGCCGCTCCGAGTACAGGTGGTAGAGCACAATCTGCTCGTCGCCGATCAGGGCATCGGCCTTGCCTTCCACAACCAGATTGACGGCCGACCTGAAGTCGTCCACGAACGCGAACTCCACGGGAATGCCGGCATTCGTCAGATGCTCTATCGCGTAGTCGCCGCGCTGCACGGCCACCCGCTTGTTGGCCAGGTCCTGCTCGTCCTTGATATCGACCCGGTCGGCGCGTGTGAATATGGAGGCCGGAACGCTGAAGACCTCGGAGCTGAAATCGTAGTGCAGCGAGCGTATGTCGCTCTTGAAGAGCCCGGTCAGCACGTCGGCGCTGCCATCGAGTACGGCCCGCTGTGCGGCATCGAAGACCATGGGCTTGAATACCGCGGTAAAGCCGTACTCGGTCGCTATCCAGCGTATCAATTCTATCGCCATGCCGGTATATTCCCGGCTGTGGGCGTCTACAAACTCGAATGGGGGATAGGCCGCCTGTCCGGCGAAGACAATTTCCCTGCGTTCCGACAGCCATGCCCGCGCGGCGTTGGACAGCCCGTCGTCGGCATAGCCGCCCATCGTGACCAGCAGCAACATCAGGGCGATGAACTTGTTTTTCATGTGGTGCAGTATATGATAAGCTACGGCGTTGCGCTATGGCCCAAGAGTCGGCGCCTGTCAAGGAGAATGGTATGCACGATAGACAATCCGCGCTGGAGCTCTGGCGCGCCAACAATGACGAGGATTCACTGTTCCGACATGCCCAATCGGTCGAGGCGGCCATGCGCCATTTCGCGACGAAGTACCATGAGGATCCCGAGTATTGGGGGCTGGTGGGCTTATTGCACGATATCGACTATCAGAAACACCCCGATGAGCACCTGAAGCACGCACGACCAATACTGGCGGCCGCAGGCTATCCGGAGCCGTTCATCCGCGCGGTGGAGAGCCATGGCTGGGGGCTCTGCTCCGAGGTGCAGCCGACGCTGACGATGGAGAAGGTCCTGTACGCCGTCGACGAGCTGACGGGCTTCATCGCCGCGTGCGCCTATGTCAGGCCAAGCAAGAGCGTTCTTGACATGGAGGTAAAGTCAGTCAAGAAGAAGTGGAAGAGTGCCGGCTTCGCGGCCGGCGTCAACCGCGAGGTGATAGAGCAGGGAGCCGCCATGCTCGGCCTGGATCTGGACACACTGATCGGGGAGACCATCAACGCCCTGCGCGGGGCAGCCGACGCGGTTGGACTCAGGGGAACCATCTGATGCTTGAGAAGCTTACCCAGACCTTCGGAGACATCGCGCGGACCGTCGGTGGCAAGGCTACGATCACCGAGAAGAATATAGACGAGGCCGTCGACCGCATCAAGATGGCCCTGCTTGAAGCGGACGTCAATCTGCGGGTCGTGCGGCGCTTCGTCAACGCGACCATAGAGGAGGCCAAGGGCGAGAAGGTGCTGCGTTCCGTCGAGCCGGGCCAGCAGTTCATCAAGATCGTCTACGACCGCATGGTTGGCCTGCTCGGCGACACCAGGCAGGATCTGGCGCTCAAGGGGCCGGATACCGTCAGCGTGCTGCTGCTCCTCGGACTGCAGGGTTCCGGCAAGACGACGAGCGCCGCCAAGCTCGCGCTGCACCTCAAGGGCAAGGGGCGCCGCGTCCTGCTTGCGGCCTGCGACCTGGTGCGGCCGGCCGCGGCCGAGCAGCTGGTGGCGCTGGGCGGGCAGATCGGCGTCGACGTGGTCCGGGGCGAGGGCTCGGATCCCCTGGCCATCGCCAGAACGGCGCTCGCACGCGCCAAAAAAGAGCTGTACGATACCGTCATCGTCGATACGACCGGCCGCATGCAGGTCGACGAGGCGATGATGGACGAGCTGGCGCGCATGCGCGACCTCGTCAGGCCCGACGAGAGCCTCCTTGTCGCCGATGCGATGACCGGGCAGAGCGCCGTCGACATCGCCAAGGCCTTTGACGAGAAGATAGGCATCACCGGCGTCATCCTGTCCAAGTTCGATTCCGATGCTCGCGGCGGCGCCGCCCTCTCGTTGAAGTCGATCACCGGCAAACCGATCAAGTTCATAGGCGTCTCGGAGCGCCCCGATGGACTGGAACCGTTCTACCCGGACAGAATGGCAAGCCGCATTCTGGGCATGGGCGACGTCGTATCGCTCGTCGAGAAGGCCCAGGCCAGCATCGAGCAGAAGGACGCGGAGGAGCTCGAGCGCAAGCTGGCCAGCGAGTCCTTCACCCTGCAGGACTATCTCGACCAGATCCGCCGCGTCAGGAAGATGGGTTCGCTGAAGAGCCTCGTCGACATGATGCCCGGGTTGGCCGGCCAGATCAACGACGAGCAGGTCGATGAGGCCGACATGAAGCGCGAAGAGGCGATTCTGCTGTCGATGACCAGGAAGGAACGGCTGAACCACCTGATAATCGGCCCGACGAGGCGATCGAGGATAGCGCGCGGCTCGGGCACATCGGTCTCCGAGGTGGCCCGACTGCTCAAGAAGTTCGAGAAGTCACGGCTGATGATGAAAAAGGTCATCAAGAACAAGAAGATGACCGAGCGCCTGATGGGCGGGGCTCGTTGAAGGCTTTACACGCGCGCCGCTGGTACGCTATACTCGCCATCGCTTCCGTGGACGCGTGTTCTGCGGGGTCTTTAATCAGGTAGCACTACTGAAACGGAGATACACGATATGTCCAGACAATGCGATATCTGCGGCAAGGGCACGGCCTTTGGCAACACCGTCAGCCATTCCAAGAACAGGCAGCGCCGCACGTGGCGCCCGAACATCCAGGCCGTGAAGACCATGATCGGCGGAACCATTGTTTCCGTAAAGGTCTGCACCCGCTGTCTCAAGGCGAACAAGATCGTCAAGTACGTCTGACGATTCCTGCCTCCATCGAGCTCTGGCCGCCCCGCAATGGGCGGCCATTGTTTTTTTTGACGTCCGGCCCCCCTTGCGGACTTGTGGTTCATGGACTATAAATTTGATCGAACGCATCCCGACGATGCGAGCCGTTGCCGGACTCAAGGAGCGTACAGACCATGATCGTCAAGAGTGACATGCCACCGATCAATGAAAATCGACCGGAAGGCCTCAAACCGGACGGCTCTCCATATCGGGTGCTGATTGTCGATGATTCGATGTTCATAGCCAAGCAGCTCGGCCAGATCCTGACATCCGAGGGCTTCGATGTGGTCGGCACCGCGTCCGACGGACTGGCTGGCCTCGAGAAATACAAGGAGCTGGCCCCGAACATCGATCTTGTCACGATGGACATCACGATGCCCAAGATGGATGGCGTGGCGTCGCTCGAGAAGATACTTGAATACGACAAGAACGCCGCGGTGGTGATGGTCAGCGCTCTCGGAAAGGAAGATGTGGTCAAGAAGTGCCTGCTCCTGGGCGCGAAGAGCTATATCGTCAAACCGCTCGACCGCAAGAAGGTTCTCGAGCGTATCCTTTCCATCGTCCGACACTGATTTGCGGCCTTGACGCTACGGGGCTCCGTGTGCATAATGCCCGGAGCCTCTTCGTAAGCTAAGCGTACCTGCATGGCGGCTTCGCGCCACCATGAAAGGTCCATAAGGAGATCAAACGTGCCCTGCGGAAGAAAACGCAAGCTCAAGAAGATAGCGACACACAAGCGGAAGAAGAAGAAGAGAAAGAATCGGCATAAGACCCGCAAGTGATTGTGCGCTATCGCACCGGAAACGGCCGCGGCCCCATGGCTACGGTCGTTTTTTATTGCCCAAATCGTCCGCACCTCGTAGAATAAACCATGGCCCGAGACTTGGATGTTCATCAGCTCCTGAAAACCTTCGCGGCTCGCAACAAGACCGCTATCATTGAATATGCCATCTTCGCCCAGGCAATCCAGCGCCAGGCCAAGGGCAACGACCAGTCGGTGCCGTTCTATCGTGACCTTGCGCTCCATCCCGATACGATCATCGTCCCCAAGCTGTTCCAGCTGGCCCGCGAGAAGCGCATCTCGTTGCAGGCCGTAGAGAATCGTGTCGACAGGATATTCCTTCCCGAGGCGTTCACCGAGCCGGTCTATGCGGAATACCGCCGGATGGAAGAGAATCCGGACATACCGTTCCCCGACGAGAGCTCGATGCACCTGTCGGTGCCGCCGGAATGGCTGCAGGCCGTGTCTGTGGAATCCGACCTGCCCACGCTCGTCACGCTCGAAGGTGACCGGCCGGTACCGCTGTACCGGCTTGTCTTTCCGGAAGGGCTGAAGCCGATTCTGATGTTGTCGGTGGCCGTGGGAGACAAGCTGCTCGAGTATGCGGTGCTGAAGATCAGGAACTACCTGCGCAAGGGGTCGAACCGGGACTTCATCCAGCAGCGCCTGTTCCCGGCATTCTCCGACAAGGAGCGCATACTCAAGGACGGCCTGACCAGCATCATGATACGGCCGTTCGACTCGATCCAGGAGATGCGGCAGGGAACGGGCGACTTTTCATACTCGTTCTGGGCCTACCTGACCTCGGCTATCCGCAAGGACCTCTCCGGCAAGGGCGACATGATGCCCGATGACATAGCGGCGTTCCAGGCCTCGTACCTCGTCGATGTCTACAACAACCACTTCAAGAACAGGGCCCAGCTCGAGCAGGATCGTGAAGCTGCCTTCAAGACCCTGTCCGAGCTGCTGCGCAAGCCGCCCTATCTGTTCGTTGTCGATGATATCGCCGATTTCAGGGATTCCCAGGGGCGGCCCCTGCTGGGCAGGTATACGCGCGAGGAGCTGGAGACCTGGATACAGGAGCGGACAACGCAGGCCGTGCAGGGCTCGCTGCCGGAATTGCTGCTCGTCGGGGCCGAGGGGCTCAAGAGCCAGATCATCGTCAAGGAGCGACTGCTGCCATACCTGGTCAAGGCGCTGCGCGAGGCCAGGGTGGCGATACGACCAGCCATCGTCAGGGATTGGCACGCGGTACTCGCCGATTTCGAGACACTGCCGGCAATGGAGGACGATCAGGCATTCCGTGGCGAGCTGTCGACACGGCTTGCCGGGTTCTCGCCGGTGCTCTCGGTCATTCTGTCGACGGCGCTGCCGACGCTGGTCTTTCAGGAATTCAGGACCGAGAAGGATGCGGTGATAGAGATCGATAAGTGCTTTGGCGGCAATCGCGTCGCCGGAGCGGAGGTATTGCTCGACCTGAACCGCAAGCGCCTCCTGGCGGAGGCCCGTACGCTGCTGCCAATATGGTACTCGGTGCCGATCATCTCGTGGCTCGTGGCGCTCTTCTCCAGAGGCTCGCGCAGGAAGAAGCGGCAGCTGGCGCGCACGAAGGCGGCGACCGTGGCGGGGCAGGCGCCATCTGCCGAGTCGCGGGCGCCCAATGCCCGTTCGATGGAATTCGGGCAGGCGGCCAGAGCCGCCGAGCAGAAGATGCTGCCGCAGGGATACTCGCTCGACGAATACCTGGGCTTCCTGGTCTCGCGCTGGAACACGCTGATCGATCCTGTCGCCAAGAACAACCTGACCGAGGACATCAACTCGCTGGTCAGGGATTTTCTGCGGGCCGCGCTTCGCTCGATGCGGCCGTCCAGCTTCACGCCCGATCGCATCGAGATGATGGCCGCCAATCTTGCCGATCGGCCAAACCTGCTGCGCATCCGCAATCACACCGCGCTCGAGGAATACATCAGGCTGTACATGGTCAAGGTGCTCAAGCGATGAGCGCCTCGCTGCTGGGCGTTATAGCCTGTCTGGTGTTTTCCGGTCTCTTCTCCGCCGTCGAGACGGCGTTCACATCGCTGACCGTATTTCAGATCGAATCGCTGAAGCGACGCGGAGCGGGCGGAACCATTGTCGAGAGGCTGGCCCGCAAGCCCGACGAGCTGATTGCGACGATCCTGATAGGCAACAACATCGTCAACATCACCGCATCGGTGCTGGCCACCCAGTGGGCCATAGAACGCTGGGGTGACTGGGCGCTCGGCGCGGTAACCGGCGTGATGACGATGGTGATACTGATATTCGGCGAGGTGACGCCCAAGCGCGTCGCGATAGCCCACAACGAGGCGGTCGCGTCGGCCCTCGCGCCCTTGCTGCTGTTCTGTACCTGGGTGTTCAAACCGCTGGTTATCGTTGTCAATACGCTCAGCTCGCTGATAACCAGACTGTTCGGCAAGCGTTCGCGGGATTCGCTGTCGATGGAAACGATGGTGCAGATGATGTCGATAGCCGAACACATGGGCATCATCGACTACGTGAAGAGTTCGATGGTCAAGAATGTGCTGCGGCTTGGATCGACGACGGTCCAGGCGGTGATGACCCATCGCATGGATGTGTTCAGCCTGGATGCGTCGACCGATGCCGACGCCGCGTGCCGGCTGGCGTCGGAGGAGTCCTATTCCCGGGTTCCGGTGTTCGAAGGCAGCAGCGAGAACATCGTGGGCATCGTCTCGATACGGGATGCCGTCGTCGAGGTATTGAGCGGCCATGGCAACCGAAGGCTGGCCGACTTCATGGTGGAACCGCTCTTCACCCTGCCCAACAAGCCCATCGGCGACCTGTTCGCACTGTTCAAGAAGCGCAAGGAGACCTTCTCCGTGGTCATCGATGAATATGGCGGTCTGGCAGGCATCGTGACGATGCGCGACATCGTCGAGGAGATTGTCGGCGAGATCTACGAGGGTTCCGAGGATGAATCGCGCGAACGCATCGAGAGGCGGGCCGACGGATCGTACCTTGTATCAGGCGATGCTCCACTGGCCGTCATGGCCGAGATGTCCGGCGGCGAGCCTCCCAATCTGCCCTATGTCCAGACGGTGGCCGGATACATCGCCTGGTCGCTCGACCGCATACCGGTGCCTGGCGACGTGGCCGAGACGCCGCTTGGCCGGTTTACCGTGACGCTGGTCGAGGCGAACCGGGTGGAGACGGCGGTCTATCGCCCCCTTGCGGGCGGAGCGAGCTGATGCTGAAGGTTGGAACGACCATCGAGGTGACGATCGACCGCATCATCCCAGGCGGCGACGGACTGGGGCGCCATGAAGGCATCGCGGTATTCGTGCCGCTGTCCGCGCCGGGAGACGAACTGATGGCGCGCGTCGTCGAGTCCAGGGCGGACTATGCCCGCGCCGATATCGTCAGCATCATCAAGCCGGGCCCGGGGCGTGTCGAACCCGCATGTCCATACTATGGCCAGTGCGGCGGCTGCAACCTGATGCACCTCTCCTACGAGGCGCAGCTCGATGCCAAGCTCGGCATCGTGCAGGAGGCGTGGCGCCGGGCCGGCGGCCTCGAAGCCGCCGGGCTGGACATCGAACCGTCTGCGGCCTTCGGCTATCGCAACCGGGCGCAGTTTCACTTTGACGCGGCCAGGTCGGTCGGCTATGCCCGCCGCGCGACATCGCGGATCATGCCGGTCCGGTCGTGTCCGATACTGGTTCCAGCCCTGGAACGCTGGCTCGGCAGCGCGGGGCCGTCCGAGGCCTGGAAATCGCTGTCGGCATACATGACGGGCAAGGATCGATTCATCGCGTTTGGCTATGGCGACGCCGCGTACCTGGAGGGCCGGGACGGCGAGATAACGGTCGAGGTGGCCGAGCGGCGGCTGCGCTTCCATATCCAGGGATTCTTCCAGAGCAATCTTGGCATGGTCGAACGCATGCTGCCCCTGGTCTGCGCCGATGTCGGCGGCGCGAGGGCCGCCGACCTGTACTGCGGCGTCGGACTGTTCGCCAGCTTCCTGAAGGATTCCTTCGAGCGCATGGTGTGTGTCGAGCAGGATCAGAGGGCGGTGGCGTACGCATGTTCGAATGTTGGCAAGGCGGCCGATTACGCGGCGGCCAGCATCGAAAGCTGGACCCGCTCGTCTCAGGCTTCCGGGCACTTCGACCACGTCATCGTCGATCCACCCCGCTCCGGGCTGGCTGCTCCCGTGCGATCATGGATAGCGGCGTCCAGACCAGCCTCGCTGGGGTATGTCTCATGCGACCCCGTGTCGCTGGCGCGGGATGCCGGCTATCTGGTGCGCGCCGGTTATGCGGTGCAGCACGCGCGGATTTTCGATTTCTATCCTCAGACTTCACACGTGGAGACCTATGTCCGGTTCCAGCTGGACTCATGATACCAGCGTCCGCGCCGCACTGGTGGCACTGCTGCTAGCACTGGCCGTGCCGCTGCCATGTCTGGCCCAAGGTGGATCGTCGGTCGCTCCCGCCACCGAGATCGAGGCGCAGTCGCTCTTCCGGTTCCCGGTCGGTGGTGTCACGACATCCGGCCCGGTCGTGGCCGCCGGCCGCGTATGGCTCCTGTCCGATTCAAAGACCCTCTATGTGGTAACGGTGGACGGAGTCGCCGTCGGCAGGCGCACCCTGGACGCCAGGCGGACCGGGTTCATCGTCGGTGACGCGTTTGGCCGTGCCGCCATTTCGGATGGCGCGAGCGGCATATCACTGATCAACCGGGCCGGCCAGGAGGTCTGGCGCGTCGAACTTGGCTTCGCCCCGGCTCGCGCGCCCCTTTTCGGACCCGATGGGCGGCTCTATATCGCGGCCGGCACGACGATGCTGGCGCTGGCACCCAACGGCCGAAGGCTCTGGCACGACGACATGGGGGCCGAACCCCGCACGCCGCTGTCGCTCGGTGCCGGTGGCGGCCCGGTCATCGGACTTGCCGATGGCTCGATACTGAGCTACACGCCCGACGGTGCGCGAACGCGGCGATCGCTGTCTGCCGGCACGCCGTCGGCCGTCATCACGGGCGCCGCATCGACATTGATAGCCTTGACCGATGGCCGCTTCTGCATCATGCCGTTCGATGATACAGGCACCGCGCCGCTTCCGGCGGCAGGACCTTCGCCAGGAGCCGGGCCGATGGCGGCCGTCGCGGGCGCCGAAGGATTCTACCTGCTGTCCACTGGCGGTGCCCTCGTCTGCATCGACGCAAGCGGTGCCGAGCGCTGGCGAACCATGGTCCGGCTCGATGGCGGCGCCGCGGCGCTCGAGGCATACCGTGACCGTGTCGTCGTATTGACGCGATCGGCGGTATACAGCTATGGGCTCGATGGCGCCGAATACAGGACGCTGCGCCTGAGGAACGCCTCATCGATGCCGGCCATGGCCGCAACAGGCACCGTGTTCGTCGGCGGCGCCGACTGGATCATGTACGCCTACCGTTTCGAGCGCCCCTTGACCGCGCTCGACAGACCGGCGCTGCCGAAACTCGACCTGGCCAGCATCGATGCGGTGGCGGAGCAGGAATCGCTGTGGTCGCTCGCGCCTTTCGATGATTCGACGACGATGAACCGGCTGGCCGATATTGAAAAATCCATAGGATCGGGTACTATTGGAGTGGAGACAGACAGCGCGGTGTACTATCTGTCCGCTGTCGCGCTGGGGCGGATGGAGGCGCCGTTCGGAAGCGGGGCCACGGCGCCCACACCCATGCCGCGGGGCCCGATGCCGCGCGCCTACGCGTGCAATCTTCTGGGAATGCTGGGGCTGGCTCCGGCCGTTCCGATCCTGGTGCAGGTGTTTGAACGGGATCTGGATCCTGCGGTGCGCTCGGCCTCGGCGGCGGCCATCGCGGCCATAGGGCTTGATCCGGAAGGTCTGGCGCTGGGAGCCTTCGTCCACGCGACCGAGGATGCCAGGCTCGATGCCCGTACGGCGTTGGCCATCGTCGATGCGATAGACAGCCTGTACCGCGCGAGCGGTGCGCTCGACGACCGTTCCGGCATCCTTGCGCTGGTCAGGATTTCTGGTGGCAACTATCCGAGTGCGGTGCGGTCGAGGGCGGAGCAGGCGCTCCGGCGCGTTTCCTCGGCTCAATGAGGTGATCAAAATCGGGTTGATGCGGCGTGAGCCGGGAGGAGAAACGGGATGACAAAACGATTCGCGCTGGTGGCTCTTGCCGTGTGCCTGGCCCTGATGCCGGCGGCCGCACTCGATGTCGACAAGGCCGAAGTCTCGAGCACGCAGGGCATGACCATCGAGTTCATCAATTATGAGGGGCCCCATGACATCATAGAGACCGCCGATGCCATACGCGGCATAGGCCGTGCACTGGGCGCATCGGTTGCCAGCGGGGCCGCCAGAGCCGGCGACCTGGCGCGGTACCAGGTCATCCATGCGGTCGATCCCTCCGTACCGACGGGGCTTGACGCCGACATCTTCATTCTGGGAGCCGAATCGAAGGTCGACCACATCAAGAACCTGCGGCGCATCATTGCCGGGTATCTCGAGGCCGCGTACGGCTATTCGGCGAAGGATGCCGATACCCTGGCGGTATTCATCACGATATACAACGCCGTGTATCGCGGCAAGCTTGACTATTATCAGGGCAAGTACAAACCGGTCGTGCTGCGTGAGCTCTCGCTGGCGAACGCCGGTCTGGCGCTTCGATGGGACGAGTGGGCAGGCAAGTCAAGGATCGTGATACCGCTGACAGGGCGAGCGGGAACCGGTGTCGTCGGATCGATAGACACGACGCCGATTACCGACAAGCCGACGGTCGAAAGCCTCAAGGCGGAATCGCCGACCGCCGGCGTAACCGAGCGGCGTGATGTCGTCGACATCAAGGAGCGCGACCAGGAGCAGGAAAAGGCGGCCATCGCCGCCGAGCGTGACCGCATCGCCCGCGAGGAGGCCGCAGTCGCCGCCGAGAAGGCTCGACTGGATGCGCAGAAGGCTGTCGCTGCTGCCGATCAGCCGGCAGGCGCGGACGCCGCGGGCGCAACTACCGCAGGCGCGGACACCGCGGGCGGGACCGCGGCGCCAGGCGACCAAGCCGCGAAGGGCGCCGACCAGCAGGCCAGCATAGCCGTTTCCGACAAGGCCAAGGCGGAAGAGGCGGCGGTCGCCGCCCGCGAGGCGCAGGTCGAGGCAGACAAGGCCGCTCTGGCGAGCCGCGAGACGGCGGTCGCCGCCAAGGATGCGGAAATAGCGGCCGACCGGACGGCGATAGCCGCCGACCAGAAGGACGCGATCAAGGAACAGGTCGCCGCGGCCGCCCAGCAGGAGGCGAACGGTGTACCGCTCTTCGAGCTGGTCGATCCCAATGCGCCACTGTCCAGGATAGCCCTGGTCGACCTGACCAGCGGCAAGACGCTCCGCCGCAGCACCATCAATACGATCAGGTCCGCGACCATCATCGATGTTGGCGACGCCTATGTCGCCGTGGCCGGCCAGGTAACCGGTACCGGCGGCGCCGTCCGGCTGGTTCGGGTACTCAAGACGGATTACGCGAATGTGACGCAGGGCAACGATGACGTATTTGCCGATACCATGCTCTGGAAATATGGCGCCTCGATCTATGCCGTGACCAAACAGGGCGCAGGCTGGGTAATCGGCAGGTTCGATCCGGCGACGCTCGAGCTGAAGGCGCGCTCGGAGCCGGTCAGCCGCTGGACCTTCCTGACCCAGGCGGCAGGCAAGCTCGTCGCCCAGAGCCCGACGGGCAACTTCCTGGTGCTCGATGGCGATGCCTTGACCACGGCATCGGAGATCAAGCGCTAGCGCGCCGTTACGATACCGCTGCGCGGGCAGGAGGTCCAAGCCGCCTGCGCAGCTCGTACATCAGGACGCCGGCGGCCACCGACACGTTGAGCGAGTCGATATGGCCGAACTGGGGAATCGACAGGGCTCCGTCGCAGCGCTCCTTGAGCAGCCGTGAAACGCCTGAGCCCTCGCCACCCATGACGACCGCGATCCTGCCCGACAGCTCGGACTCGGGAAGATTCTGGCCACCCATGTCGGCCGCGTATGTCCAGAATCCGGCCGCCTTGAGCAGCTCGACTGCCCGGGCCAAGTTCGGCACGGTGGCGACGGGCACATAGGCGACGGCTCCGGCCGATGCCCTGGCGACCGTATCGGTCTCTTTCGCGGCGCGGCGTTCCGGCATGATGACTAGATCGGCCGCGAAGACATCGGCCGAGCGCAGTATGGCGCCCAGATTGTGCGGATCCTCGATGTGGTCGAGCATGATGACCATCGCGGTCGCCGCCAGCGGGCCGCGCAGCCAGGTCTCCAGATCGAGCTCGGCGGAGGCGGGCGCCTCCGCCAGCTGGATCGCGGCACCGCGATTGTCCGGGGCCAGCGTGTCGAGCTCGCGGCTGCTCGTGCTCCGCGTGGACAGGCCGGCCTTCTTTGCCAGCTCGAGTATCTTCTTTATCCGCGGTCCTGCCGAGGCGACCAGCAGGGTTGCGCTCTTGGTGGAGCCCGATTGCACGAACTCCTCCATCGCGTGAAAACCAGTCAGGTATGTCATGCCATCCATGATACCATGAACTAAGGCATTACGGCGAACTCCTGCACGATCTGTATGGCGTTCTCGACCAGCTCGACGCCATGTACCGACTGTGCGGCCGCGGTGGCGGCGTCGATGGCGCTCTGGGTGTTGGCAACGCCGTGCAGTGTAACCTTGTGACCGCTGACATCGGCCTCCAGGAAATGGACTGGCACGCGGCGGGCATAGACGATCTCGGTGATGATCGCCTGTCCGAGCTGCAGGTCGAGCATCCGGGCGTGGCAGGCCTTCTCCTTCTCCGTGGTAATGATCAGCGTCCTGAGCTGGTCGATGATGCGGGCCACGGTAGCGGGGTGCTCGCGCCCCGTGTTGATCGTCATGTCGTAGTGGACCGGATCACGCCAGTCTACGCTGAAGAAGTAGTCGTGGAACCCTTGCCGGTCGTGATCGTTCTGCCTGAGCAGCTGCTCCGCCCGCTTGTCGTCGCACTGGAATCGGGCGCATACCCGCTGAAGCCGAATGTCCCGTGGTGCGACCAGCTTGATGGAAATGACGCCGGGCACGCCGGCGAAGATGGCGAATCCGCCACGGCCGGTAATGATGACGTCGCCATTGCTTGCTTCGTCATACATGACCGTCTTCAGGAAGTGCAGATAGTCGTCACGGTCCTGCGACAACGAGGCCCAGAATCCAGGTTTCTTCTCGTCATATTTGGAGCGTATCTCCGGAGATATTCCGCGCTCCGTCATCTGGGCTTCTATGTATTCCCGGTCAATGGGCTTGTAACCCGTCATCCTGGCGAGTTCCTGAACGGTCTCATCGCCGAGCGCCGCGAATTCTCGCGCTACGCAAATGATGGCCATATGACCTCCTTCCGTGGAACAATCCACGACACCGCAACTGCCATCAACGATAGAGCCACCCATCCGAATTGTCAAATCGCTGTCGCCGCTTCCCATGTCCGCACTTTGTGGCTATAGTCTGTCCCCATGCAACGACTTGGCGAGCTTGCGGCGTTCGGTACGGCGATCTGCTGGACCGCTTCGGCCATATACTTCGAGAAGGCCACCAGGCGCATCGGCGTCCTGGCGGTGAATTTCTACAAGGTGGTATTCGCCTTTGGTTTTCTTGTCCTGTTTGCGACGCTGGCGCGCGGCATGCCGCTGCCACTCGATGCTCCGCCCGATGCCTGGATATTCCTTTCGCTCTCCGGTCTCGTCGGTTTCGTAATATCCGATATCTTCCTCTTTACCGCGTATAAGACCATCGGTTCCAGGATCACGACGCTGTTCCTTGCGCTGTCGCCGCCGATAACCGCCGCCCTCGGCTTCCTGTTCCTGGGCGAATCGATGGGCAGCAGGAGCCTTGTCGGCATGGCCATGGTTGTCATTGGCATTTCCGCCGCCGTCCTTGGCCGCCGTGATGCGCGAAGCGTCGTCAAGATGAGCCGCGATGACAAACGTGGCTACCTGTTCGCCTTCTTTTCCTCCATAGGTCAGTCTGTCGGCATGGTGCTGACACGGCGCGGCATTGGATCGTACGACCCCGTCTCGGGCACGCAGATACGCGTGATGGTCGCCATCGTCGGGTTTGGCATCGCCTCGATGGTTTTCGAGCATGGCAAGAGTCTTTCCGCCGCCATCAAGGATCCTGCGGGATTGCGTCCGACGCTCGTCGGTGCAATCTTCGGCCCGTTCCTGGGTGTCACGCTGTCACTGTTCGCGGCCCAGCGGACCTATGCCGGTGTCGTCAGCACGCTCATTGGCCTGACGCCCATAATGATCATTCCTCCGGCCATCCTGATATTCAGGCAGAAGGTCAAGCCGCTCGAGATCGCCGGTGCCGTACTTGCCGTCGCCGGCTCGGCGGTGTTCTTTCTGTAGGTCTGACCGTACATCGCCTTGCGCTCTGGCCAGAATGGGCCTATTCTGTACCCATGGCTATAACACTCCATTCAGAAGGGGCCGCCCGAGAGGTTACCGGCTCCAAGCACGTACTCGACGTTGACGGGACCAGGTATCTGGTCGATTGCGGCGCCTTTCAGGGCAAGCGCGATGAGAGCGACCGCAAGAACCGCGCACTGGTTCCCCACCCCGAATCGATAGCAGCCGTGATACTGACGCACGCCCACTTCGATCATTGCGGGCTCCTGCCGCTGCTGGCCAAGCGCGGATTCAACGGGAATATCCATGCTACACCCGCGACCCGTGACCTGGCCAACCTGATCATGATGGATTCCGCCCACATCCAGGCTCGTGACGCGGAGTATCTGGGCAAGCAGGCGGCCAAGCGCGGCGATACCTTCAACTGGAAACCGATGTACGACGAGCAGGATGCCGTCGCCGCGACCAGCCAGTTCGTCACGACCTCGTATGACCGTCCCTTCCAGATCAGCCCGCAGGTCAAGGTGCAGTTCCGCGATGCCGGACACATCCTTGGTTCCGCTACCGCCCATGTGACCGTGACCGGTGCCGACGGTCGTACCATCAGGATTGGCTTCTGCGGCGACCTGGGGCGCCCGGACAAGCCGATCATACGCGACCCTGTGCCGATGGACCCCATCGAGTACATCGTGCTTGAAAGCACCTATGGCGACCGCCGCCATGAGTCAACGGTCGATGCCATGGACAGGCTGGCCGCTGTCGTCAATGACACGGTCAAGCGGGGCGGCAAGATAATCATTCCAGCTTTCGCGATAGAGCGAACCCAGGAGCTGATATACTACTTCCACATGCTGGTGGACCAAGGCCGCATCCCGAAAATCCCGATATGGGTTGATTCGCCGATGGCGATCAACGCGACCAGCATCTTCCAGATCCATCCGGAGTGCTACGACCAGGAAACGCAGGACGCGTTCACCAAGCATCATACGAACCCGTTCGGATTCAACGAACTGCACTTCTCGTCGAGCGTCGACGAGTCGAAGATGCTGAACAAGCTGGATGGGCCCGCGATCATCATGTCCGCCGATGGCATGTGCGAGGCCGGCCGCATTCAGCACCACCTGATACACAATATCGCCGATGACCGCAACACCATCCTGATCGTCGGGTACATGGCGGCAGACACGCTCGGGCGACGCATACGCGATGGCCAGAAGGAGGTCCGCATCCATGGTGACCTCTTCAGGGTCAAGGCCCGCGTCGAGGAGATCAAGGCCTTCAGCGCCCATGCCGACTACCAGGAGACGTGGGACTGGCTGTCCAGGATGGACCTGTCTGCATTGAAGACGGCCTTCCTGGTGCACGGTGAAGATGAGGCGATCGAGGCCCAGAAGAAGTTCCTGGAGAGCAAGGGACTCAAGGACGTGCGGATTGTCGAGTATGGACAAACCTATACACTCTGACGGCATGACACCGGCAGATCATGTTCTGTCACCTGGACGCCCCGCGCTGCCGCGTCCGGGTGGCATCGTTCCCGTCGCAGCCGCCACCCGCTTCCTGCAATGGGGCATACTCGGAATCATCATTCCTGTCTCCAACCTGCTCAGGATGTCCAAGGGCCTGGGACTGGCGGAACTCGGTTTCTCGGCGGCAATCACCGCTGGCATCGTCGTTGCCCTGGAATTGCCGACAGGCGTGCTGGCCGACCGGCTGGGCCGCAAGCTGACATATCTCGCCTCGCTTGCGTTCCAGGCGGCCTCATGCGTGGTGCTGCTGTTCTCAAGCGGATTCATCGCGGTCAGCCTGGGATTCGGGCTGTATGGCATATCGCGGGCACTGTCGTCCGGCTCGCTGGAAGCCCTGCTCATCGATCGCTACATCGAATCGCATGGCGACGGCACCCTGCACCGCCTGATGTCGGCGACCAATGCCGCCGATACGGCCGGACTCGCGCTGGGAAGCGTCGCCGGAGGATTCATACCATCGCTCTGGGTCGCCATCGCTCCCGCTTCGAACCGATACCATGGCAACCTGGTCGCGATGCTGTTTCTCCTTGCCCTGCTGTCCGTGCTCGTGCTGGTGTCGGTATCTGACAGACCATCGGCTGCGCGGGATGATGCCGGGCTCGGCACGTTCATGAAAGACTCGGTCCGGTTCATCGGAAGGAGTCCGGCGCTGCTGGCCTTTCTGGCGGCTGGCATCGCCTGGGGCTTCGCGTTCTCCGCGATAGAGACGTACTGGCAGCCTCGCATCGCCGGCATCGCAGGCGCCGCTGGCTCCGATAGTCTCAATGGCTTTCTGTCGGCCGGCTACTTCCTTGCCGCGCTGGTCGGGAGCCTGGCAGCCCTGCCGCTGCTCGAGAAGACCAGGATAGGTCCGGGGCTGGCCCTGCTCATGCTCAGGCTGATAACGGCAGCCTTCGTCGTTGTGCTCGCGCTGCAGTCAGGCGCGATGGGATTCGCGGTGCTGTACGTGGCCATGTTCTTCTGGAACGGCATGGCTTCGCCGCTCGAGAACACGGTGCTGAACCGCGCCCTGCCATCCGACAAGCGCGCGTCGATGCTGTCGATGGTGTCGATGGCGATGCAGCTTGGAGGCCTTGTCGGCTCCGTGGTGTTTGGCCTGGTTGTCGGCGCTGCCGGCATCCCGGTTGCCTGGTTCGCGGCCGCAGCGGTGCTCGGCGCGTCGGCCTTCCTGCTTCCGCTCGCCGCATCCGGCAGCGCCGGCGCGAGATCCGGCCCGGCCTGAATTGCCGTTCATCATATATATTACTATATTAGTAATATACTATTGATGAAGGAGCAATCATGATACAGATAGGCATTATCATTGGAAGCACAAGGCCAGGCCGGAATGGTGAAGCGGTGGCACGGTGGGTGCTGGAGCAGGCGCGCAAGCGCGGCGACGCCCAGTTCGAGCTGGTTGACCTGAAGGATTTCAACCTTCCGATCCTGGACGAGCCGGTTCCGGCATCGATGCACCAGTATTCCAGGGACCACACGAAGCGCTGGTCAGAGAAGGTCGCTTCGTTTGATGGCTTCGTCTTCGTCACGCCTGAGTATAACCATGGCACCTCGGCGGCTCTGAAGAACGCGCTCGATTATCTGTATGCGGAATGGAACAACAAGGCCGCGGGCTTCGTCAGCTACGGCTCGGCCGGCGGCGTGCGCGCCGTCGAGAATCTCAGGTTGACCATGGCCGAGCTGCAGGTGGCCGATGTGCGCGCCAGCGTCGCGCTGTCCCTGGCCACCGACTTCGAGAACTACAGCAGCTTCAAGCCGGCCGCCATGCATGAAGAGAAGGTCAAGACCATGCTCGACCAGCTGGTCTTGTGGTCAGGAGCGCTCAAGGGCATCAGGGGCTGAATGTGCAGGCTGGCCAATTCCGGCGCACCGATGTGCTTCCGGAACTGGCTGGCTTGTTATCGAAATATGTTATAAATATGCAGTCTCACCGTGCTCCGCTTCGTCTATACCCGTAGCCTCCTCGTTGTGCGAGAAGCGGACAGGCGTTACCTTGTTGATGAGCCAGAGCATGGCCAGGGTGAACACGAACGCGTAGGCTCCGGCTCCCAGCGCGGCGGCAAGCTGCTTGAAGAAGAAGCCTGCATGGCCATCGATCAGGCCCGATGCAAGGAGCGCCGGATCCCGACCTGGATAGGTCATGGCCGCGGTACCGAAGACACCCAGAAGGATACTGCCCAGCATGCCTCCGACGCCATGGACGCCGAACACATCGAGCGCGTCGTCGAGTCTGGCCTTGTTCTTCAGGTTGACGGCCGAATAGCACACCGCGCTCGCGAGCACGCCTATGATCACCGCGGAGCTCGTCGATACATAGCCGGCGCACGGCGTTATCGTGGCAAGACCCGCGACGGAGCCGGTCAGGAAGCCCAGGAACTTCGGCTTCTTCGTGAATATCCAGTCCAGCACCAGCCAGGTCGGGCCCGCGAACGAGGCGGCGACATCGGTGTTGAGGAATGCCAGCGTCGTGACCCGGTCGACGCCGAACTCGCTGCCGGCATTGAATCCATACCAACCGAACCAGAGTATGGCCGTACCGAGCGCCACCAAGGGCAGCGAATGGAGCCCCTTGTCGACGACCTTGCGCCTGCCGACGAACAGCACCGACGCGAAGGCGGCCCATCCCGCGGTCGTGTGGACGACTATTCCGCCCGCGAAGTCCTTGATGCCCCAGACTGCCAGAATGCCACCGCCCCAGACCATGTGGACGAATGGAAAATAGACCAGCACCAGCCACGCGACGAGGAAGAGCAGATAGGCAGGAAACCTGACCCTGTTGGCGAAGGCGCCGGTTATCAGCGCGGGCGTAATGATCGCGAACATCATCTGGTACGAGACAAAGACGAGCAGGGGCACATTCGGGTTGATCGGGCTTGCACCGCCCAGGTCGACACCCCTGAAGAAGGCCATGTCAAGATTGCCGATGATGCCGCCCAGGTCACCGTGACCCATGGTGCCGGAGAAACACATGGAATAGCCAAAGAGAAACCACAGGATCGTCGTCACGCCGAGCGAGACGAAGCTCTGGAACATGATCGAAAGCACATTCTTGCGGCCTACGAGTCCGCCATAGAAGAAGGCCAGACCCGGGGTCATGAACATGACGAGGCTTGTCGCCAGCAACATGAAACCGGTGCTGCCGATATCGATATTCATACGTACTCCTTATTGAGGCTCGGCATCGACTGAGACGGAGAGGCGGCGCGATCGGCATGGCGAACGCGGCACTCGACCGGTCTCAGACATAGAAGAAGCTGCAATAGGGTACGGGAGGCCCGCGGGGTTCATGCCGTCGGGGCGGGCCGGCTGCCCGCGGAATCAGTATCGATGATGGGGCGACGCGTTCCATAGCATCGCGATCCGGAATCAGCCGCGTCGAGCTGTTCGCCGGGGCGGCAGATGTCTCGGAGGGCAGTTCCAGTTCCAGACCGGCAATCGTCGCCCCCGGTGTGCCGGCAACGAGCCTGATCGCCTCGCGATGGTGGACCGGCAGGATCCGGCGCGCGTTGCCCGGCGGAAAGGCCCGCCCGGCCTCATTGAGCACCGCCGGCACAAACGCGGCGGCTATGAGGGCCATGAGGAACGCTATTCCAGTGATGTCGCCACGCCGATGTCTACTATGCATGCAGGTTTGATGGAGCCCAGTGGCGCCTTCGGAGCGGGATGATACATCCTGCCGCACGGCAGCGACAAGCCACCACCGCCGCGCCCTGGCAAGAGGTGCTAGAGCATCGCGTCGAGCTTCCCGACTCTCCTGGCGTGCCTGCCACCTTCGTATTCGGTAGCCATGTACTGCTGCAGCATGTCGATGACGGGCGTCGTGTAGCTGACCCGTCCGCCGAAGGCCAGGAAGTTGGCATTGTTGTGGCGCTTGCTCATCTCGGCGGTGAACAGATCGTGGACCAGCGCGCACCGGATGCCATGAATCTTGTTGGCGGCGATGGAGATGCCTATGCCGGTACCGCAACAGACGATGCCGTAGTCAAAACCGCCGGCCAGGAATCGTGAAGCGGCCAGCCGTGCGATGTCGGGGTAGTCGACGGAATCGGACGTGTCGACGCCCAGGTTCTCTACCGTGTGCCCCAGCGCCCGCAGGCTGGACACGATCGAGTTCTTGAGTTCGACGGCTCCGTGGTCGTTGGCAATCACAATGTTCATGAACGCTCCTTGACCGGCCGAGCATACCATGGAATCGATGGCTCATGAAATGGCCGAATGAGCCGATACTGAACAGGAGAACGTGTCTTTCCATGCATATATAGAAGAGGAGTTGCGGTATGCGGCTACGATCATATATTGTCTTGTGCGCCTTGGCCGTCATGTCTGCGGGGGCGCAGGAATCGGTAGCGGGACAGAGCGCCTACGACATTCTGGGCGTGTCTCCCGCCATCGAGCCAACCGCTACGGTGGCGCAGGTGACGACCACGGACAACGTCCCCGCGGACGCTCCCGCCCAGCCTGCGCCAGTCGATGAGACGGCACCGGCCGATCAGACGGCACCGGCCGATGTCGAGGTGTCAGGAGACCAACCGGCGGCGCCGGCTCCAGAAGCCGCCGATGCAGCGCTAGTCGAACCGGCGCCTGACGCGGTTGCCGACGGATCCGCATCGGCTTCCGACAACGAGGCGGCGCTGATGGCGGAGATCATGCGCCTCCTGGCCGAGCGCGACACGCTGTATCAGGCGATCAATGATCTGCAGGAAGAGAACAACTCGCTGAAGTCCCAGCTGGCGGATTTCGACTACTACCAGTCCCGGTCAGCGGAACTTGAATCGGAGATAGCCAGGCTCGAAGGGATGATACAGGAGAAGGATGCGGCACTCGCCGCAGCCGATGCCCGGCTGGCGGAAGTCGACAGCAAGCCCGCCAATGAAGGTGCTCCGACAGAAGAGCAGCTGGCGGCGGTGACGGCCGAGCGCGATGCGGCACTTGCCGTGCGCGATGCCGCGGTGGCCTCGCGCATCGAGGCGGAGGCCGCTCTGGCCGCGGCTCAGGCGTCCGGTTCGGTCGTCAAGACCGCTCCGACGGCCGGGTACCTGTCCGGCTGGGCGCTCGACACCTCGAGATTCACGAAGCAGCTACGCAGCGGCTTCGATGGCTCCGCGTCGCGCATTGGCTCCTGGAAGATAGCCGGCGCCACCGCCTCGCAGACCGATGCCGCGCAGTATTTCTCCAGGCTGGAGCTGCCTCTCGCCCAGACCAAGGTCGCGACGCTGTATCACTTCAAGGCACGGTCCACGGGCTCGGGCTGGATTGGGCTGGGACTGCACCTGTTCGTCGAAGATGTCAGGAAGAAGCATGGCTACGGCGAAGGCAAGAGCCTGCTCGTCTGGTTCACACGCGATAGGGCGGCCCGCGGCGACGACGCGACCTACCTGCAGCTGTACCGGTCGGACAACGATGTGGTGATGGAACGGATGTTCGACGCCGAGCTGGCAGACGGGATCGATAGCTGGCGCTCTGTCGACATACTCTATGATCCCGCCGCCGAGTACATAGCGGTCTCCGTCGACGGCGTGCTGCGCATAGTCTACAAGACATTCTTTGGCCGCGATAGCGGCGCCACCGTCTCGCTGCGCACCCTTGGCGGCGGCGGTTCGTTCTCGGACTTTGCGGCCTGGACCGAATAGCGTTCCCGTGCGCACCTGTCGGCCGTTCGGGGCGCTGCCCGCTCTCGCGGCAGCGCTCCTGTTCGCCTTGCCATCGGCCTGGGCCGAGGAGCCCGTCGACTCGCTTGCCTTCGGCGAGGTCTGGGCGTACCTGATGACCGGTGAGGAGTCGTTCCTGGATCCGGCTCAGCCGATTACCGATCTGTGCCTCTTCAGCGCGGAGATCAATGCCTATGGCGAACTGGTCGGCATCCCGGACATACGGAAGGTTGGCTCGTTCAAGGGACGAAAGCACCTGGTCGTCGCGGAGATCGGCAGCTACTCGCTGACTCATTTCTGCCTGGATCCGACCCTTCCCATTCGGGATCGGCTGATTGCGGACATACTCCTCGCGGCCACGCCATTCGATGGTGTCCAGATCGACTTCGAGACCATACCCGCCAGGGACCGTGACGGCTTCATCGAGTTGCTTGGCCTGCTCAAGGCCGGACTCGGACCACGGTCATTGAGTGTCGCGATGCCGGCCCGCGTATCGGAAGCTGGCGATGCTCCCGCGTATGCCCGGGTGGCGGCGATTGCCGATCGGGTCATCGTGATGGCCTACGACGAACACTGGAGCACCAGCGATGCCGGCCCGGTTGCCTCGATGGAGTGGTGCTCGCGTGTCGCGTCGTACGCGCAGTCGAAGATCGGTGTCTCGAAGCTGGTGATGGGCCTGCCGTTCTACGGTCGTGCCTGGGGCGACGTCAAGGTAGCCAGGGCATACAAGTATTCGGGAATCGAAACCCTGATGGCAGACAAGAACGTCGGCGTGTTTTTCCGCGAAAAGGACGTGCCGTGGTTCCAGTACCAGGAACTCGTGACCGTCAGTGTCTACTATGATGATGCGGCTTCGCTGCTCCACCGCATGGCGCTGTACAAGGCGGCGAATGTTGGAGCGGTCGCATTCTGGCGACTGGGCCAGGAGGACCCCGCGGTCTGGAGTCATCTGACGATCGAGCCCGCCCCGCGCTGATCGGCCGGTGCATGCAAGCAGCCATGCGCGCGGCGTCGTAGATGAGCCAGAGTCATGCCCTCATTTCGAGGAGTGACAAGGAGGCTCGATCGATGCACGCAGAACGGAATGGCCCGCCTGCCCGGTTTGCAGGCGCATGGAGGCTCGCCCTGGCGGCTTTCGCGCTGGCATTCGCACTGGCAATCGCGCTGGCGGCGTGCGTACCCCGCGCGGTTCCAGCGGTATTCACTCCCGGTGACATGCGACCTCCGGCCGTGACGACCTGGGGGCCTGTCGGATCGCGATCGCTGATCATCAATTTCGATGAAGAACTTGCCGACATCATGCCCGGCGTCACATCGTCGCCCGGAGCGCCGGTGGCCGGATGCCATCTCGGAGGCGACGGCCGGAGCCTCGTCGTCGACCTTGGCTCAGACCAGGAGCCAGGTGCCTCGTACGCCGTTTCAGGCATCGTCGCCGACGCATCCGGCAACCAGTCGAGCTTCGTGCTGCCGTATTGGGGCCACAACCCTGATCCGCCGCGCATGCTGTGCAACGAGCTCCTGACAGAAGGCACGTCGACGCACCCCGACGCCATCGAGTTCTACGTCGCCGCTGGCGGGCAGTGCGCAGGGCTTGCCTTCTTCGTCGGCACGCCCGAGTCATTCGACCTGAGGTACATCTTCCCGCGGCTGGTCGTCGCCGCCGGTGACTTCATCGTGCTGCACCTGAAGACGCAGGGACTGGAGACCGAGGTCGATGAATGCCTCGACAAGGCAGCGGCGGCTGGCCTCGATGCCACGGCCGGTGCCTGGGATCTATGGTACCGCGGCGGCAACGGCGCGCTGTCCGGCAAGAACGGCGCTTTGTCGCTGTGTGCGAGTCCCAATGGCGGGTTTCTGGACGCCGTGCTGTACAGCGAACGCACGGCAGAGTCGGATACCGCCTATGGCGGGTTCGGCAGCGCCGCACTGCGCGACCGCGTCGCGCTGATTGTCGCCGCGGATGCCTGGCAGGCTCCGGATCCGCCCCGGCCGGAGGATTGCGCCCGCTCAACCGGAACAACGAGCACGCGGACGATATGCCGCTCGTCGTCATCGGGCGACACCGGCACCGGAGCGGACTGGCACATCGTGCCGACCAAGGGTTCGAGCCTGGGCCTCGCGAACTCGGATGCGGTCTATGTCCCCTGAGTCTGACAGCAGCGCTATCGGGCGCGGCCCGAGAATTTCTGCAGGTACTCGGGTATGCCGATCATCGGAGGGCGCTCCACCGCAGATATCTCGGTGGCGAGCACGGTGTGCTTCGAGTTCTCGACCCGAAGCGCGATATGCCGGTCTCCCAGTTCGCGCAGCAATTTCGCGTCGTCGTATAGTTCGGCACGGTTGTAGAATGTGTTCAGAATACCATAGGACATCCTGCCCAGGGCCTCGGTCGTCTGGTTGCGGTGAACCCGCAGATCCAGATCGACCTGTGCCAAGGCTTCGATTCCAAATTGGTGATAGATGTCCACCAGGTGCCCCAATTCCACACCATAGCCAACCGAGAACGGCAGGTGTTCGAGCAGCGATCGCCGACCCGCGTATTCACCCGACAATGGCTGGATCAGGCGTGCGAGTTCGGGATAGAAGAGCGAGAAGAGCGGCCGGACCAGAATTTCGGTCACCCGGCCGCCACCCGAAGCCGATATTCCGCCAGGCGACCGGATCGGGCGCTCATAGAAGGCTTTCACGTAGCCTATTGAATCGTGTTCGAGCAGCGGCCCGACAAGACCGTAGACGAACTTGGGCGCGATGTTCGCTATGTCGGCATCGACCCAGACAATGATGTCGCCCTCAAGCGCATAGAGGCTCTTCCAGAGGTTCTCGCCCTTGCCGCGATAGGTGCCATGCGATGGCAGAATGTCTCTTGATTCGTACACCTTGGCGCCATAGCGCTGGGCAACCGACCGTGTCGCATCCTGTGATGACGAATCGATGACGACGATCTCATCGAGCAACGGATATCGATCCATCAGCTCGGTCCGGATGACCAGAATCTCCTTGCCAATCGTCGCCTCTTCGTTGAGTGTCGGAAAGGCGAGCGATATCTTCAGCCTCTTCTGTTGCTTGAGCTGGACAAGCCGTCCGATATCCTGGAACGCGGAATGGTGCCAGGTGCGCTCGAGCAGGGAATCGTCGCGTGCTGTCTTCATACGCCCTCCGCGGATATGCGTTCGATGATGGCAACCAACAGCCGTCTGCCCTTCTCGATCGATGCGATTTCGATCTGGTCCTGGCTCAGGCCCTCATGCCCCGATGCTATCGCTATCGAGGTGGCGGGTATGCCCAATGCGGAGAACGACGACGCAGGGTCGGCGCTGTTGTCCTCGATGATCCTGAGGTGCTGATCCTTGAGCGTCTGCGTCACCAGCCTGATCAGGCCGGCCCCGACCGCCGGATCCCCAACCGGCACATGGCCGACAATGGTCACCTTCGTCTGGGCCTTGGCCTCCCGGCCCTTTGCCTCCGCGGTCGCGATGGCCGCCTTCATCGCCAGTTCCAGCACGGCACCGTCTGACGACTCCAGCTCGATGTCTATGATGCCTTCTGTCGGAGTCCTGCCGAAACCGGTGCCGGCCTCGACGCGCCTTATCTCGCACGTCGTCTTCCGCTCCGCATCCCAGGTAACGCCCGACAGCGCGCGCGCCAGGTCGACTATCACCTCGACGGCCGAGCTGGGGGGGACGGTGGGGCTCTGGATGTCCGCGTCGGTCCTCAGCCGCACCTCGATCCGGTAGGTTCCCAGGGGCCGCGGGGCTATGGTGCCCAGCGATATGCCGCGTATGCCGAGTGCCGCGCCCGGGCTGTTCTGCGAATCTTCCACCAGGCGGCTGGCAATGCTGGTCGATGGATCTCCGAGCGGACCGGTCGCGAACAGCAGCACGATGTCCTTGTGGGTTACGATCTGCCCCGACTGCACCAGCTCCGCGATCGAGAGCATGGCGGCCACGCCGAGCGCGTCGGCGAGTCCAGCCCCATAGGCGTGTGTCGCGTCGAGCCGGGACAGGCTCTCCAGTGGATGCCAGCGGTTGGACGAGAGGTCGGCGAAGAGCAGGATCGGCGCACTGTGATCCGGGTGCTGGCATGTCAGCCTCGCCACGATGGTACCCGTCTCATCGACCATCGGATTGAGGCCAAGTTCGCCCAGCTGTTTGATCACGAAGGCACCGCGTTGTTCCTCGTGCTCAGTCGGTGATGGTATCTCGGCAAGCCTGAGCGCGTCGGACAGCAGCCGGTCGGAGAGCGGGGAGGGTGACCTGCCGATCGACTTCAGGACCGACGTGGCCCTGCTGGTCAGGCCGTGGAACATCCTGGCCATCGAGTTCCGCATATTCTGAAGTATGCCCATGCCAACCTCCTCATCTAGTAATAGCATACAATGGCGGGCGCGCCCAGCAAAACAGTGCGGAATATTCGTTGACCCGGCGGCCCCGGGACGGATACTATGCCGCATGGAGCAGAGAGCATCGGAGCCCCGACGCATAGCCCTGATAGGGATGCCGGCCTCCGGCAAGACCAGTGTCGGTGCCGTGCTGGCCGGGCTGGAGTCGTTGCCATTCATCGATCTCGATGATGTGATAGCCGATGAGGCCGGCATGACCATCCCCGACATATTCGCCGACGAAGGCGAGCCCGGCTTCAGGGCGCGCGAGCGCATTGCCCTGGCCCACGTGGCCGAGCGCGGTCCGATGGTGCTGGCGACTGGTGGTGGCTGCGTCGAATCGGCTGACAACCGTGCCCTGCTGCGCGAGCGCTTTGCCATCGTCTGGCTCAAGGCCGACCTTGAGGCACTGGCCAGGCGATCGGTTGGCGGCTCGCGGCCGCTCCTCGTCGAGGACGCCCGCGGCAAGATACAGGTGCTCTACGAGCGCCGCCGCCCCCTGTTCGAGGCCTGTGGCGGCCTCGTCATCCACACCGACGGCATGCGCCCCGCGATGATCGCACAGGCTATCCATGACTCGCTCCGTTGAACCATCCGCGGTCGGTGGCCGTGTCCGGGCTCCGGCCTCCAAGAGCGCGATGCAGCGGGCGCTCGCCTGCGCGGGGATGGCCAGTGGCACTTCCATCATCACCAATCCAACATGGTGCGCCGATTCCATCGCGGCACTAGGGCTCATCAATGCGCTCGGCGCATCATCCATTCGGCATGATGACAGCATCAGCATCGACGGTGGCATCCCTGCTGCAGCCCCGTTGCCAGGCCAGACAGATGGCCAGCTGGACGTTTCATGTGGTGAATCGGGGCTCTGCCTCCGCATGTTCTCGGCGGTCGCTTCGCTGCTCGATACACCGGTTGAGCTACGAGGCGAGGGATCGCTGCGGGCCAGGCCGGTGGGCCCGATCGCGGCGCCGCTGGCCGAACTTGGCGTGCGCTGCACGACCGCTGGCGGCCTGCAGCCGGTCAGGGTGCGGGGGCCGCTGCGCGCCGGCGCGGTGACGGTCGATGGCTCGGCCAGTTCGCAATTCATGACCGGCCTGCTGCTGGCCCTGCCCATGACCGGAGGCGATTCGACCGTCTACGTACGCGACCTTGCCAGCCGCGGCTACCTTGATCTGACCATCGAGGTGATGCGGGCCTTTGGCGCCGAGATCGAGCGCGATGCCGCCTTCAGCCGATTCGATGTCGCCGGCAAGGCGTACAGGGCCGCCAGGTATGATGTGGAAGGCGACTGGAGCGGGGCCGCCTTCATGCTGGTCGCAGGCGCGATAGCGGCGCTGCCCGGCGGGCTCGTCGTCTCGGGCCTGCCGCCACGATCGGCCCAGCCCGACCGCGCGATCATCGAGGCGCTCGATCTGGCCGGTGCTCGGTGCGAACGGTACGATGACGGCTATCGCGTACAGGCCGGACCGCTGGGCGCCTTCTCATTCGATGCGACGGATTGCCCGGACCTCTTTCCGCCGCTCGTCGCTCTGGCCTCGCGCTGCCCCGGTGTCACGAGGCTCCGCGGAGCCTTGCGTCTGCGTGGCAAGGAGAGCGACCGTGCCTCCGCGCTTGCCGGCGAGTTTGGCAAGCTGGGGCTCAGGATCGACGTGGATGGCGACATGATGGCCATTCACGGCGGGGCCGGACCGCTGGGCGGAGGCGCGGTGTCATCGCATGGCGACCACAGAATCGCGATGGCCGCGGCGGTTGCGGCTCTGGCCGCTTCGGGTGCCGTCATCATCGAGGGCGCCGAGTGCGTGGCCAAGAGCTGGCCCGGGTTCTTCGACGCGCTCGCATCGGTCAGGTCTCAACCGAGCGGCTGAGCCGGAGTCGCGCAACCCAGGTTGTCGCGCAGCTTCCGCAGGAACTTGGACATCTCCTCGTGATCGCGGTCCTTGATGATGTGCGTCAGGTAGGCCAGCTGGGAGTTGATCAGCTCCAGACGCCGTATCGTATACGGGTTGAACATGATTTCGGCCAGGAGCCTGTCATCCTCTGCCAGCAGCCCATGCGCTATGTCGAGATGCTTCCTGAAATTGGTGCCTGGCGCGTCGAGCTGCTTCATGCAGGCGGCAAAGACCATCGTCGAGGCGAAGGGCGTTGCCAGCGAATAGGCGACGGTACGGTCGTGCCCGTCGAAGCTGTCTTCAAAGACCCGTATGCCAAAACTCCGGTACAGGTCCTTCCAGAAGTCCTTGCCTTCGGCGCATGACTCGGTGATGATCACCGCGTTCTGCTCGTGCAGGTTGGCATCGTCCGCATAGGTCGGTCCGAACATCGGGTGCGTCGACACGAAGGGCCTGTCCGACGCGGCATACCAGTCGGCCAGTCCCGTCTTGACCGAGGCTATGTCGGCAAGCATGCACCGGGCCGGCAGCCGTGGCACGATGGCATCGAAGGCCTCGATGGTCAGGCCCAGGGGCACGCAGTTGATCAGCATGTCCGGACCGAAGTCCGCAATCGCCTCGATCGATGCCGCAGGCCTGGCCGCTCCCGTCGCGGCGAGCCGGGCGGCGTCCGTGTCGAAGATGATGACCTCATGGCCGCCCGACAAGGCTGTTGCGAGCCATGCGCCCATCTTGCCGGCGCCGGCGATAGCTATTCTCATCGTTACAGCTTCCTTTCCGCATAGCAGCCGAGCAGCCGGAAATCACGGGCCCTCGTCCTGGCCGACGCGACCGCTTCCGAGACACGGGAATCCTGATCCGAACCCTCGAAGTCGATGAAGAGCGCGTAATCGCCCGGCTCGTTCGGCACCGATTCTATACGGGTCAGATTGATGCCGGCCCGGGCGAAGACTTCCAGCACACCGAAGAGCGAGCCGGCCTTGTCGTCGGTGAAGAACACCGCCGAGCACTTGTTGCCCCCCGGCGCAGCGGAGCCCTTCGACACGACGAAGAAGCGCGTCCGGTTCGTCGCCGCGTCCTGGATGCCTTCCTTGATGACCTCGAGGCCGTACAGCTCGGCGGCGAACCTGCTGGCTATCGCCGCGCCTCCCTTGGGCCGCTGTTCGGCTATCATCCGCGCCGCTCCGGCCGTGTCGAACCAGTCGACCGCTTCCAGCCGGTTGCGCTCCAGGAAGCGCCTGCATTGGGCCAGAGCCTGGCCGTGGGAATGGACTGACCTGATTTCCCGGTGGTCCGTACCCGGAGCGGCCAGGAGGCAGTGTTCGATTGGCATGTCGATGGCCCCGATGACGCGAAGCTCGGTCGTGATCAGAATCGAGTTGACCTGGCCGACGATTCCGCCCAGCGTGTTCTCCACCGGCACCACGCCGCAGTCGATGTCGCCCGACAGCACGGCGTCGAACACCTGCGGAAATTCCTGGAACGACACGGTGGCCGCCGCCGGATCCCAGGCGCGTGCGGCCGCGTCGCTGTAGGCGCCGTGCATGCCCTGGAATCCTATCAGGCGGAGTCCCTGGTCCTGAACCGCCTTGCTTTCGGCCATGATGCGCCGGTACAGGTCCTGGGTGAATTCCGGCCGCGCAAGACACTTCGAGCGGCTGGCGATGCCATCCAGCACCTCCGCCTCCCTGCCCGAGTCGAGCGTTCCGGTCTTGTAACGCCTGGTCAGCAGGCCCTTCTCCAGCCGTTCGTCGAGCAGCGCCAGAATGCGCGCGTCTATCCTGTCTATATCCTGTCGGAGGCTTGCGAGTGTCATGCGCGTTTCCTTTCCGGTTTCATGGCATGGAGCCAGGACCGCGGCCGTCTGCCCGCGCATCCCTGGCTCGTGCCTGGAGTTCAAGGTCGGCCAGCACGATGGCCAGCGATGATTCCAGAACGACGGCGGCGCGCAAGGCTATGCAGCTGTCGTGTCTGCCCGGAATGGAGAGCGTATCCATCGCCCCGGTCGAGAAATTCCAGGTGGCCTGCGCGCTGGCGATGGACGACGTGGGCTTCATCGCGACGCGCACCACCAGCTCGTTCCCGTTCGTGATGCCGCCATTGACGCCGCCGGCCCCGTTCCTGCCGGTCGTACCGTCCTGCGCCACGAAGGGATCATTGTGCTCGCTGCCACGCATACGCGCCGCGGCGAAGCCATCGCCGAACTCCACGCCGCGAACACCGGGCACCGCGAACAGGGCGCGGGCGGCCAGTCCCTCCACGGTATCGAAGAACGGTTCGCCCAGACCGCCGCGCAGGCCGTTCGCCCGCAGCTCCACCAGCGCTCCGACGGAATCGCCGGCAGCGGCGGACTCGCGGACGGCCTGGGCTATGTCGCGCCGGCCGCCAGCCTCCAGTATCGTCGTCGTGAACCGCGCGGTGGCCAGCAGCTTCCTGGCCATGACACCCGCCGCGACGAGGCCGACGGTAACGCGGCCGGAGAAGTGGCCCGAGCCGCGGAGGTCGGCAAAACCGCCGTATCTGAGGCGCGCGGCGCGGTCGGCGTGCCCGGGGCGCGGCAGGTCGGCGAAGCGCTCATAGTCGGCCGGGCGCACATCCTGATTCCTGAACACCACGCACACGGGCGTACCGGTCGTCCTGCCCTGATGGATTCCGGAAAGCAGTTCGGGCAGGTCGGCTTCGACACGTGACGTCGTGCCCTCGGCGCCGGCTCTCCGCCTCGCCAGATCCGCAACGAAGTCATCGGGAGCCAGCGCGATGCCCGGCGGCATGCCATCGATGATGGCTCCGACCGCGGGACCGTGCGACTCGCCGAATAGCTCCACCCTGAACAGCGTACCCATCACGTTCATGGCGTCCTCCTGACAAACTCGCCCAGTACATCCAGACCGACCGGCTCGATGCGGGTATCACCCACGGCCATCGGCAAGGCAAACAGCACTTCGTCGCCAAGGCGCTTCTTGTCGCCTGCCATCGCGTCTGCCACGGCATCACGGTACATGGACGGGGACAGTTCACTGGTTTCGCCCGAGGCACGCCTCGCGGATTCCAGGCTTGTCGGCAGACCGAGCCGGTCGAACAATCCTATCACCCGGTCGGCATCCGCCGGGGATCCTCCGCGTTCCAGTGCCAGCCTGAGAGCCGCCGCTATGCCGGCCGCGACGCAGGCGCCGTGGGAAAGGCCGGTTACCGCTTCGATGCCGTGCCCGATGGTATGACCCAGATTCAGCCTGCGACGCTGCCCCGTTTCGCGCTCGTCGGCGCTGGCCACCCCGGCCTTCAGCGCTATCGATCTCCGTATGATCGGGCCGAGCGCGCTCCGATCGATGCCGCACGATCGGGCCACGGCTCGCTCTATCAGCCGCAGGTGATCGTCGCCCTCGATGATACCGTGCTTTATCGCCTCCACGAGTCCGCCGGCAAGGTCCGGTTCCGGAAGCTCCGCGAGCGCGGTCCGGTCGACCAGCACGAAACGTGGCTGCGTGAAGGTGCCGACCAGGTTCTTGTAGCCCTGGTAGTCGATGCCATTCTTGCCGCCGACCGACGCATCGACCATCGCGAGCAGCGTCGTGGGCACGAAACCAAAGTCGAGTCCGCGCATCCAGGTTGACGCAGCGAAGCCCGCCAGATCGGATACACTGCCGCCGCCGATGCCGACAAGCGTCCAATCCCGGTTCACACCCAGTTCGAGGAGACATCCATACAGAATATCGAGCGAGCTCATGGTCTTCGCGGCCTCGCCGCGCTCCACGATGGCGATCCTGTCCTGGCTGAACGGCGGCGGCACGAAGCGCGCGGTCAGCGAGTCGGCGACGATGACGGTGCGTGCCGGATCGGCCAGCGATGGCAGGCTGCCGATCGACCCAAACCGTATCGTCGACACGGCATCGCGCCCCGAGACCACGATATCGGACTCGGCCGGTTCGAGGGCGCTCTTCATTGCTCCTCCAGGGCGAACCCATCGATCATCGACCGGACCGTGCGCACCTTGCGCATCAGCCGACCGAAGGCCTCGGGCGAAAGCTGCTGGTCCTTGTCGCTCAGCGCCTGGCTCGGATCGACGTGGACCTCGATCTCCAGCCCATCGGCGCCGGCGGCGATGGCGGCGAGGCTCATCGGCTCGATCAGATCCAGCACGCCGGTACCGTGCGAAGGATCGACGAATATGGGCAGGTGGCTGAGACTCCTGGCCGCCGGCACGATCGACAGGTCGAGGGTGTTGCGGGTATAGGTCTCGAAGCTGCGAATGCCGCGCTCGCACAAGATGACGTTGGGATTGCCCTCGGCCAGGATGTACTCCGCGCAGTTCAGCCATTCCTCGAGCGTCGAGTACATGCCCCTTTTCAGGAGTATGGGCCGGCCGGACTTGCCCGCTTCCCTGAGCAGCGAGAAGTTCTGCATGTTGCGCGCGCCTATCTGCAGCACATCGGCATACTCTCCGACCCAGCTGACATCCCTCGTGTCTATCACCTCGGTGACGATCGGCAGACCCGTCTCGCGCCTGGCCTTGTCCAGGATCTTCAGCCCCTTGAGGCCGAGGCCCTGGAACGCGTAGGGCGACGTGCGCGGCTTGAAGGCGCCGCCGCGCAGCATGTTCGCTCCGGCTGCCTTGACGGCCACCGCGGTTCTGACCATCTGGTCTTCCGTCTCGACGGCACAGGGCCCCGCTATCACGATCAGGTCGGCGCCGATGCGGAGCCCCTGTACCTCGACAATCGTTCGGACTCCATCGGCCTTCTGGCCCGTCAGTCTCAAATTCTTCATGCTTACCTTCTGCCGGACGCTCCGGCTGCTCTTGATCAAAGCGACGACGCGGACGTATACAGGTACCCTTCATGCGCGCAGGCGCAGACCAGCATTTGCCAGCGCGGCACCGGCGCCGCCAGGAAGGATACCGTCATGAGCGCCCTGTCGTCGAGGGCGGCCAGCATCGAGCCGTCCCGCACCATCGCCATGAACCAGCGGGCACGCGACCTCGCCGCCGCCGGCCGCGACATCATCGACCTGACCGTCGGCGAGCCTGACTTCCATCCGCCTGCCCACGTGCGCGACGCGGCTGCCCGCGCCATTGCCGAGGGTGCCGACCGCTATACACCCGTCGCCGGCGAGACCGTCCTCCGCGAGGCCGTGTCCCGCAAGCTGTTTCGCGACTCCGCGCTCTCGTACCCGGCCGCGCAGATACTCGTATCCTGCGGCGCCAAGAGCGCCCTCTACAATACCGTGCTCGCACTCGCCGGCCCTGGCGACGAGGTGCTGATACCGACGCCGGCCTGGCTGTCGTATGCCGAGATGGCAAGACTCGCCGGCGCCAGCCCGCTGTTCCTGCGGACCACAGCCTCCGACGGCTACAAGCTGCGGCCCGAGGCGCTGGCGGCGGCCATCACGCCGCGCACCCGCGTCCTCATGCTCTGCACGCCATCGAATCCTACCGGGGCCGTGTACACCCGGGCCGAACTCGACGCGCTCGCCTCCGTCCTGGCGCGGTTCCCCGACGTCTGGATCATCTCCGACGAGGTCTACGAACGCATACGCTACGTGGCCGACGTGCCCAGCCCCGCATCGATACCGGCAATCGCAGACCGCGTGATCGTCGTCGGCGGGCTGTCCAAGTCCCATGCGATGACAGGCTGGCGGCTCGGCTTCCTGGCCGGTCCCAGACCCGTTGTCGACGCGTGCATCGCCATACAGGGCCAGACCACGACCTGTGCCTCGTCGATCAGCCAGCGGGCCGGATTGGCCGCCCTCGATGGCGACCAGTCGCCTGTGTCCGCGATGGCCGCCGCGTTCAGGGCCCGCCGCGACCGGGCCTGTGGCAGGCTCGCCGCCATACCGGGACTCAAGGTACGCGCCCCCGACGGCGCGTTCTACCTGTTTCCCGATGTGTCGGCGTTCTTCGGCTCCGCATGGCGCAGCGGGCGCATCGAGAGCTCCGATGATTTCTGCCTGTACCTCCTGGAGGAAGCCGGTGTGGCGCTGGTGCCCGGCTCTGCCTTCGGCGACGATGCCTGTATCCGCATGTCGTTCGCGGCGTCGGATGCCGCCATCGATTCGGCTCTCGACCGCATCGAGTCAGCCGTCGCGGCGCTCGGTACGGGGCCTGTCGAGTAGGAACAGCTCTGCGACAGGGCGGCCGGTGGCGCTACGGGCTCACCCACCCGGCCGCGCCGTGAAGGAGCCCTATGCTTTGTAGCTGTAATAGAAGTAAAAGGGGCGGTATGCGGACGAAACGCCGCGAAGTGGAGAGGCTGGTACCTGTGAAGTGGCAACCATGGACAGACCGTAGCACAGCCCCGGGAAAGAATCAAGTTACTGTTGACAGTAACTGCTTGAAAAGGCCGGAGGATGGCCCGATACTGATGCTCGAAGGAGTCATCGATGTTTGAACTGCTGGTGCTGAATGGCCCGAACCTCAACCTGCTGGGCTCGCGTGAACCAGGCATATATGGCACGATGGGACTGGCCGAAATAGAAGACAGGCTCAGGGAACTGGCTCCTGAACTGGGCGCCAAGCTGGAGTTCTTCCAGTCCAACAGCGAAGGCGCCTTGATCGACAGACTGCACGCGGGCATAGGAACGGTGGCCGGGGCAGTGTTCAATCCTGGAGCCTACACGCATACCTCCATAGCCCTCCGCGACGCGATAGCCGCCGTCAGGTATCCCGTCGTCGAAGTACATCTTACCAACATCGATGCACGCGAGGAGTTCAGGCGTACATCCATGCTGGCACCAGTCTGTGCCGGCACCATCGCGGGCTTCGGGTGGCGTTCATACACGCTGGCCCTGCGAGCCGTGGTCGGCGCCATCGAAGATCAGACGGCGCATACCCACCACCAGGACCAGCGACTGGCCTAGACGCTATTTGAGCAGGTCGGCGAACAGCCTCTCGATGGCGTTCTTGGGAAGAGCGCCGGCCTGCTGCTTGATCAACGTGCCGCCATTGAAGACCATCAGCGTCGGTATGGAGACGATGCCGAAGCGTTCCGCCAGCTGGGTCTCGTTGTCGACATTGACCTTGCACACCTTGAGCCTGCCGGCATAGGTCTTGGCCAGATCATCGATGTGCGGCGCTATCATGCGGCAGGGCATGCACCATTCGGCCCAGAAATCTATAAGCACCGGAACAGTAGATTGCTCCACCTCCGCCGCGAAATTCTTTGAAGTCAGTTCAATGCCTGCGCTCATGGTTCGGCTCCTTCGGGTAAATGCGTGTACGGCTCTCGGGCCGATTCGCTCTGCTTTGGTATCGGTACAAAATACATGCTGCGTCGGCGGATTGTCAAATAGGCGACGACTACACAATGAGTACAATTGAACCGGGCCGTTTACACGACCGGCTTTCCGGCGCTACGATGCCGCACCATGTTCAAACGATTCCTCGAATACTACAAGCCCTACAGGGCCTTGCTGTCTCTTGATCTGGCATGCGCCCTGGGACTCGGGCTGGCCGATCTTGTCTATCCGGCGGCCACACAACGGGTCGTCGATGTGATCGTGCCGGCCGGAGACCTGCATGGCCTGGCTCGCTTCGCCGTACTGCTGGTTGTCCTGTACGCGGTGCGCGCCGGGCTGGAGTTCATCGTCGGCTACTATGGCCATGTGCTCGGCGTCAATATACAGCGCGACCTGCGGCGCGATATCTATCGGCACCTGCAGACACTCGATACGCGCTTCTTCGACGACACGAAGACCGGACAGATCATGTCGAGGATTGTCAGCGACCTCTTCGACATAGCGGAAATATCGCACCACCTGCCCGAGGACATGCTGATGGCGGTCGTGCGGCTGATAGGTTCGCTCCTGGTCATGTTGACCATCGACTGGCGTCTGGCGCTCGTCGTATTCGCCATCGTGCCTGTGCTGGTCGCGTTCTCGCTGACGTTCCGCCAGAAATTCATGCGCGCCTTCAAGCGCAACAAGGAAACGATGGCGGTGATCAACGAACACATAGAGGAGAGCGTCTCCGGCGTGCGGGTAGTGCGGGCATTCGTCAATGAAGAATTCGAGACCGCCCGCTTCGACGAGGGCAACGAACAGTTCCGGGCGTCACGCATCGCCTCGGTCTGGCACATCGGCGTGTTCAATACCGGAGTCTCGTTCCTGAGCAACCTCGGCCTGGTCATTGTGCTGATTGCCGGTGGATACGCGGCGTTCCGCGGCTCCGTAACGCTCGGCGCGTATGTCGCCTTTGCCCTGTACGTATCGAGGTTCTTCCAGCCGATCGAAACCCTGGTCCGGTCGATGGAGATGATTCAGGAAGGGGCCGCCGGCTTCCGCCGCTTCCTGGAAATAGTCGACACCGAGCCGACCATCGTCGATGTCCCCGATGCGGTACCACTGCGCGACATTCGGGGCGATGTCGAGTTCATCGGCGTCGGATTCAGCTATGGCGACGGGCTGGACCGGGTTCTCGAGCACGTCGACCTTCGCGTTGGCGCTGGCGAAACCGTGGCCATCGTCGGACCGTCCGGGGCCGGCAAGACGACGCTCTGCTCGCTGATTCCCCGGTTCTATGACATCGAGGAAGGCTCGATAACGATAGACGGCAAGGACATACGCGGCGTGACCATCGCCTCGTTGCGGCAGGCCGTCGGCCTCGTGCAACAGGACGTGTTCCTGTTCTCGGGAAGCATACGCGACAACATAGCCTATGGCCGGCTGGGCGCATCCGATGCCGACATCGAAAGGGCAGCCCAGGCAGCCAACGCGCTTGGCTTCATCCGGGACCTGCCGCAGGGTTTCGACACTCTGGTGGGCGAGCGCGGCATCAAGCTCTCGGGCGGACAGAAGCAGCGCATCGCGATAGCGCGGATGTTCCTGAAGGATCCGCCGATACTGATACTCGACGAAGCGACGAGTTCGCTCGACACGATGAGCGAACTGGCGATACGCGAGTCGCTGGAACGGCTGTCGAAGGGCCGGACGACCTTCATCATCGCGCATCGACTCGCGACCATACGCCACGCCGCCCGAATACTGGTACTGACCGAGGACGGCATCGTCGAGGAGGGCCGCCACGACGAACTGGTCGCGTCGGGCGGCGTCTA